>JACCDT010975798.1_pt1 | contig 78424 bp, 82 predicted proteins | sample 7446291 | NCBI WGS metagenome assembly JACCDT01 (sample SAMN15323446, study PRJNA562643) | freshwater metagenome | isolation source: river surface water | place: USA:Blue River Watershed | collected 2017-08-17 | reverse complement strand
GTTAAATACTGGTAAGTTATTTTTAAAAGTTTGGGTTGTAAAAATGCCAATGGATAAAGATATCGCAGATTTAAAAGGTGATTTTCAAAATTTAGAAAAAATACAATTAGATTAATATGGAATTACTTTTAGAATTAAACAAGTTTGATCACATCAAGTATTATGATGAACCACACCATTATTATATTGGTGACAAACTTTTAACGTCAGCAACAACATTTATTGGAAAATTTAAAAACAAATTTGACAGTGATGGGCAGGCTACAAAGTATGCAAATAAACACGGATTACTTAAAGAAGAAGTTTTAGCAGAGTGGGATCACAAAAGAGATTACAGTACTATTAAAGGTAGTGCCGTTCACGATTATGCTGAAAACCATTGGAATAATAAAATATTCCCATATGATCCATCAATTGCGGTTAATCGTTTTGGTGAAGACATTGTTAAACCGGCATATGATAAATGTGTTAAATTATTTGACCAGTTTTATAACGACAGTAAAGCAAACCTAATACCTTTAAAAAGTGAATTTGTTATTGGTGACGAAGAGTTGGGTATATGTGGTATGATTGACCAATTATTTTGGAATAAAAAAACCAACCAAATTCAAATATGGGATTGGAAAACAAATAAAGCGATCAATACCAAGAGTGATTTTGGTAATAGATTTAAAAGACCAATTTCGCATTTAGATGAATGCGAATACAATACATACAGTCTTCAAACCAGCCTATACAAATATATTATTGAGAAAAACACTAACTTAAAAATTGGTGATTTATATTTTGTTTGGTTATTTGAAGGTAATGACACTTATAAAGTTTTTAAGTGTGCAGATATGCGTAAAGAAATTGAGGACATGTTTAAATACGTTGCATAATGATAAAGAAAATAATACACATTGCTGATCTTCATATTCGTACAATTCAGTTACATGATTTGTATAAAGAACAGTTTGAAAAATTGTTAAAAGAAATCGGTACTAAATTTTTAGAATGGGCGGATGAAGGTATATCGTACAACGAAATTAGAATTGTTATTGCGGGTGATATCGCGCATCAAAAAATTAATATCTCGAATGAGCAACTTCTTTTAACTAGTTGGTTCTTGAGAGAATTAACCAATTATGGTAAAGTTGTTATCATCCCTGGTAACCATGACTTCTTAGAGAATAACGTTCAAAGATTAGATAGTATAACACCGGTTGTTGAATTATTAGACAATGATAATATTGTTTATTATAAAGACAAAGGGGTTTACTCTGACGAGAATATTGATTGGGTAGTTTATTCATTATATCAACATAATGAAAGACCAGATTTTAAAGCTGATGGTAAATTTAAAGTTGGTTTATTTCATGGTGCTATTCAAGGTATGTCAACAGATCTTGGTTTTAAATTCGAAGATGGTTATGATCGTTTAAATTTTGTTGGTTTAGATTTACTTCTATGTGGTGATATTCACAAAAGACAAACATTTAAATTGCCTGGAGGCGGTTTAGCTAGTATGGTTGGCTCATTGATTCAACAGAATTTTGGTGAGACCGTTAAACATCATGGTTATGGTATCTATGACATGGAAAGTAAAAAATATGATTTCTTCGATTTGCCTAATAATCAGCCATACATGCATTTCACAATTTCAGATATAAACAACATCCAAGATGAAAAAGAAGAACTCGTTAACGCTGGATGATGAATTCATAAAATATTGTGAAATAAATCAGATTAGTGATATTGAAGGTACCGCTAAAAAAATATTTCAAAGAGGTTTCACCATTGAAAAATATGGTGAGACACCAACAACAGCTAAGGGTAGAGATATTGAAGTAATCAAAGAGGTTATTAAAGAAGTCCCAGTAGAAAAGATTGTTGAGGTAGTAAAAACCGTTGAAGTAATAAAAGAAGTACCTGTTGAGAAGATTGTAGAAGTAATCAAGGAAGTTCCAGTTAAAGTTAAAGGAGAGAAACAAGTGATTGTTAAAGAGGTAATAAAGGAAGTACCTGTTGAAAAAATAATCATTAACAACGAGGAGCTTAAAGCTATAAAAGAAGAGAATGAAAAATTAAAAGATGAACTATCCAAAATAACAAATGCTTTAGAAAAAATGAATAAAGCAAAATATCTAAAGGGTAGTGATTTGAATAATCTATATGACGAATAAAATTTAAAATTATGGGAGCAATGTTATTTTTATGGGCATTCATGGGATATGGAATGTCAACAATTTTAGTTTACGGATCGATCTTTGAAAATCAAAGAGAGTGGATTAAAAGAAATTCCAAATTCTTTGGGGAATTAATAGGTTGTATGATGTGTACTTCAACCTGGGTAGGGTTTTTCTTATCCATATGGTTAAACGGTCCTTCTGAACAAATTCTGGGTATTCACTGGTTACCTGCTATCTTTTTTGATGGTGTGTTTACATGTGGTATTGTTTGGGCAATCAACGGTGTCGTTGAATTCTTTGAAGAAAGCCGAATTAAGTAAGAAAAAATTTTTAATTTCAAGTTAAAACAATTATCTTTAACAGATATGAATCCTTTTATTAAAGTTGAGTGGGAAGACGTTGCAGAAAACTTCACCCCTGAAAGAATTAAACGTGTTAAAACATACTTTCAAAACAAGTATAATGCAACACATGTACAGGTTATTACAAAAACGCTTAGTCAAAAGCAGAATACCAAGCTTAAGACTCTAGAAGTTACTGACAATATATTGGACCACCAGTATCAAAAAACATTGATGAAGGATTTCTTAAGTGAAAACAAAGTCAATATCAAATGGGAATTACTGGATAGATTAGATAATCGCGTTAATTCTCAAATCGATAAGATCAATGAGAATAAAGTAAGATACAACAAATGGTTTATCAAAAAAGTAGAGTTCTCTAATTTTCTTTCTTTTGGTAAAGACAATTCAATTGACTTCACAGAATTGAATGGTATTACTGTTATTGAATCTAATCCTAGAAATTTTGGTGGTAAGTCAACATCTAGTGTTGATCTATTAATGTTTTTGTTTTTCAATGCAACAACTAAAACAAAAACCAATGGTGAGATTTTTAATAAGTTTACTGACGATGATGAAGTAATTGTAAAAGGTTACATCACAATCGATGGTGAAAACTATGTTATCTCCAGAACACTTACTAGAAAGAAATCAAGATCTGGTGAGTACACTGTTAAAAGTGATTTAGAATTCTATAAAGAAAAGGAAGATGGTGAATTAGAAAATCTAACCGGAGAACAGAGAAGAGAAACTGAAACATTTATTGCTTCAGCGATTGGTACTCAAGAAGACTTCTTATCTACTATTCTTACTACTGGTTATAACTTAGAAGAATTAATTGAATCTAAGCCAACGGCTAGAGGACAAATCCTTACTAAGTTTTTAGGTTTAGAAAGTTTAAAACAAAAAGAAGAAATCTGTAAAGAAATTTATAATGATTGGTCTAGAAAATTGATTAGTAATACCAATAATATTGTACAACTTGAAACAGATATTGAATCGAGTAACAATAGTATTGAAAATTCAAAAGATGGTATTTTTGAACATACTAATCTTTTAGTTGATTACACAAATAAATTAAAAGAACTAGAAGATAGAAGAGAGTTAATTTTAGGTTTGAGATCAAACGACATTGATCAAGAATTGATTAGAACAAACCCAACATCTCTTCAACGTGAAATTGAAGATTTACAGACACAAAAAGGAACCAGTAAACGAAATGCTGAGGCTATTGACGTCAAAGAACCTTCTCAATACTATAGTGAAGATGAACACAAAGTATTGAAGGATAAAATGGGTGATGTTTATTCAGTAATTGTTGCGTTTAAACATACAAAGACAGAGAAAGAAAAACTTGTTAAGCAATTAGAAGAGGGTAAAATTTGCCCAACTTGTAAAAGAGCTTTGGAAGAAGTTGATCATACTGATGAGATTGAAAAATTAAAAAAAGAAATTGAGGAAGCATCTTCTGGCGCCGATGAACAACAAGCCGAACTTGATACTTTAAAAAAGCAATCAGATGGATTCGACGCACTTAAGTCTGAGTTTGATAATTACGAGAGAAACAAACTTAGAAAAGCTCGCTATGAACTCGAAGCCGATCAAAAGGATTTAGAGATTAATCTTAAACAAGCCAAGTTAGATAACTACGAGAACAACAGAAAAAAGCTAGATGAAAATCAAAAAATAGACGCTGAGTTATTGTCTCTTAGAACTAAGCTAGAAACTGTTAATGCTGATATTCGTGTTTCAAATAATACTATTGAAAGAAACAAAATGAATATTACAGCTATGGAGGAAAAAATTAAACTTTGTAATGAATTAATCACAAAGATTAAAGCTGAAGAAGAACTACAAGGAGTGTTTAAGGTTTATTTAATGACATATGGTAAAAACGGTATTTCAAAAACCATTTTGAAAAACATGATACCACTTATCAATCAAGAATTAAGTAGATTACTTTCAGATAGCTGCTACTTCAATTTAGAATTAAACATTAATGATAAAAATGAATTAGAGTTCCTAATGATTGATTCTGAAACAAGGGTTGTTAAACCATTAACTTCTGGATCTGGTTATGAAAGAACAATTTCATCATTAGCATTAAGAAGTGTCCTTACTAAAGTATCTTCATTACCTAAACCAAATATCGTTGTTATGGATGAGGTCTTTGGTAAAATAGCTGACGAGAATTTAGAAATGGTTGGTGAGTTCTTTAAAAAGATTAAAAACTACTTTGAGCATATTTTTGTTATCTCACACAATCCGTTGATTAGGAACTGGTCAGATAATTTGATCATGATCAAGAAAGAAGAAAATGTATCATCAATTGATTACATAACAACAAAAATTTCTTAATACCATTAATTTTAATTATATTTGCATTAAATAACATAGATTTATGAACATAAAAGATTATAACGATTTTTCTCTATATGCTAGAGATAAAGGTATTAGCTCTCTTAATTTACACCGCTACAATAAAAATATTGAGAACAGCTTAACACCATACATTCTTGAGGAAAGATCATTGAATGTAACAGTAATGGATGTATTCAGCAGATTAATGATGGAAAGAATCATTTGGGTGGCTGGTGAAGTAAACGACCATATGTCAACTGTAGTTCAAGCTCAACTAATGTTTTTAGATAGTTTAGATAATAATGATATCACCATGCACATTGACAGCCCGGGTGGTTCGGTAAAATCTGGCTTATCAATGGTTGATGTTATGGAATACATTACATCGGACATAAGAACAATTAATACAGGTATGGCCGCGTCTATGGGTTCCATTCTTTTAGGCGCCGGAACCAAAGGTAAAAGAGGGTCTCTTAGATTTTCTAGAACCATGTTACACCAGTCTAGCGGTGGATTTCATGGGAACATTCAAGATGCTAAGATCGATATGGTTGAGTGGGAAAAACTTAATAATCTACTTTTTGACTTATTGGGTGGTTATTGTAATAAAGACGGGAAACAAGTGATGCAAGACGCATCTAGAGATTTATGGCTATCTGCTGAAGATGCTTTAGCATATGGTATCATTGATGAAATTGTAAAAAAGAAATAGGTTGATTGTATTCATGTTTTTTTAAAAAGGAAGGTTTTTAACTTTCCTTTTTTTTATGTTTTTCGTATACTTATTATTAGACCTTGTGGTTGAAGTCGAAGTGTCCTTGTGGCATTTGAGTTGGAATTGATACCAACGAATTCGGGTTCAAATACGAAAAAAATATAAGGAAAAATGAACAGAAGAATTTCAGTTAACACAACTGGTTTCGCTGTACCACAATCTTTCATTACCAAAGGTAAACAAAGATTAAAACAGCACGTAGACACCGTATATCTTAACAACGGTGATGAGTTCGAAATCGAACTTTACAATCCCACACAAAATAAAGTTTTAGCAAAAATCGAGATGAATGGTAATTCCATCGGTAATGGTATCATACTTCGCCCTGGTGAGCGTGTTTTCCTCGAAAGATACCTTGATGAGGCAAAGAAGTTTTTGTTTGAAACATACGCTGTGGATGGGAATAACGAGGAAGTAAAATCGGCGATTGCTAACAATGGTGATGTAACTGTTAAGTTTTATAACGAAGACATTTTACCAACCAGAACTTTATATGGTAGTGGTAACACATTAACTATTAACAACCCATCTTGGAATGTTAATCATATAACACCATTTACTTATACAACACATAATACTTTAGGTGGTATGAGTATACCCACTCACGGAACTTTCACCACAACAAGTACGAATGCGTTTTATAACTCTTCATTGACAAGTGGTTCGAGTACATTTAGCACTAGTGGTACTGTATTAAGAAATACACCAAAGTCAGTGGAGACGGGTAGAGTTGAAAAAGGAACAAACTCTAGTCAATCGTTTACGTATGACAATTCGTCATTTTATACATTCCCATTTCAGACGAATTGGTGGAAAATTAAACCACAATCAACCAGACCACTAGTTATAGAGGATTTGGCCGTTTATTGCACAGAGTGTGGTGCAAAACGTAAAAAAGATAACCATAAGTTCTGTCCACACTGCGGAACAAAATACTAATAATAACTAATCACAAGGTCTTACTTGAGGTCGCTTTTTGCGACCTCTTTGTATTTATATAGAAAGCTATTATATATGAAAATTAATAAACAAAACATTTTATTGGGTATTATAGTTTGTTTGGCCGCTTATAGTATTTTTCAAGGTCACGGTATTAGAACCGATGTTGCTGGATATAATGCTAAGATAGATTCGATTCAAACTGAAATTGATTCTATACAAGACGTAAACACAGCTTTAACTCAACAAATTTTAACTATCGATAAGGAAATCGATAACATTGATGGTGACATCAATAACGTTAGTAAAAACATAACAATTATTAAAACACAAACACATGAAAAAATTGATTCTGTTAACAATTATAACTTTAGTGACCTTGAAAAGTTTTTCACAGACCGTTACAAAGACCAATATTGATACTTTAGTTCCTTTAAAGGTACCTGTTGCAAAACTGGTAATTAAAGATTTAATAAAAGGTGACGGAGCAATTGAGGAAATCAAGGAATTGAATAAGGTTATCGGTCTTAAGGACGAACAAATAGGTTTGTTTAAACAAAAAGACACACTTAAAGATCAAAAGATTTCTAATCTTGAATTGATTATCACCAAAAAAGATCAACAATTTGACTTAGAAAGAGCTAAATCAGAAAGTTTATTAAAAGAACTAAAAGGACAAAGAAGAAAGACCTTTTTATATAAGGTTGGTTCTTTTGTTGGGATAATTGCAACTTCAATACTATTAGTTAAATAAAATGAAAAAATACTTAGATATTAGGAATATTATTATAATACTATTAATAGCAACAACGGCTATTGTAGCAATTAACCCAAAAGGAATAATCCCTAACAGAACTAAGTACCATCAAATAATTGACTCTGTACCTTATCCAGTGCATGATACGATCTTCGTTGATTCACTGGTTGAGGTCGAAGTTGATGTGCCATATGAAGTTCAAATACCATATGCAGTACACGACACTGTACCTATGCCTGTAGACAGCGCAGCAATTCTTAAGAATTACTATGCAAAAGTCGAAACTAATGATAATTTAACATTACCTAATGGTTTAGGTGTTATCGAACTAAAACAGACCATTAGTGAAAATAAAGTTTTGTCCAGGAGTTTTAATGCAAAAGTTAAACAAAAAGTAGTTAAAGACACGATTTATACCCTAGAGCCCAAAAAAACTCAAATGTACTTTGGGTTTGACGCAAACTTTGATAGGCTCAATGTTGTGAGATTAATGGGTTTAGGCTTTATTTTAAAGGATAAAAACGATAGATTATACAAAGTATCAGCTGGGGTTAATAACACGGTTGTGAACGGTTTAACTGGTGAATTTCAGCCATATGTAGGTGGTGGGGTTTACTGGAAACTAAACCTAAAGAAAAAGAAATAGTTTTATTTCATTTTATCTATCGTTAATTATGAAATCATATATACTCTTTATATACGGGGCGTTTGAGGATCACGAAGATTTAGAATTCTTCTGTTTAGAACACTTTACCCAGGTTTCAGAATCCGGGGTAAAATATGTCATAGAAAGCTTAGGAAACTGTATTATTATTTTTGATAGCGATAAGGATAAAGAAACCCTTATAGAAGATTTAAAAAAACTTCTAGATTTAGAACATATTAGATTTTATTTTATTTTTGAAAAGGAGAATGTTTTTTGGGCTGAAATACCAGAAGCACTTAGGGAATTTATATTTAAACCCCAAAATCATTCACATGATGCGTTTAAAGTTTCGATCAGAAAGTTAAACAAAAAATTTGATCTAGATGATATTTTAGAAAAGATACAAGATCAAGGAATGGAGAGTTTAACAGAAGATGAAAAAAAATTTCTTGACGAATTTGGTAAATAGGATTTTTTTGTTTATTTTAGCTGAACAAACCTTTTACTTTTAACAAATGAAAAAGACCGCTCCAATCGTAAGAACAGAAGAGATCAACTATTACATTAAAGATCTCAAAAAAATTCCAGTGATAACTCATGAGAGAGAAAATGAAATTTTTCTTAAACTCAAGGAAAAGAATTTATCAAAATCTGAGCGACAGAAATTAACCGATGAGGTTGTTAAAGGTAATTTGAGATTTGTAATTTCAATTGCGAAAACATATCAAAACCAAGGTCTTGATGTTTCTGATTTAATTTCAGAAGGAAACATAGGATTAATCAAAGCAATTGAACGCTATGATATCACATCTGGTTTTAAATTTATTTCGTATGCTGTTTGGTGGATTAAACAACAAATACTTTATTCATTAAATGAGTATGCTAGAACAATAAGAATTCCATCAAATGTAATTCAAGAAGCTCAAAGACAGAAAAAAGAAGAAGCTTCAAATGAAGATGGTTTTTATCTTGAGTATAGAGAAGTACCGTTAACAGGAATACCAACCACAATTGATTTATTTAGAGAAATAAATGAAGAAGGTGATACGCTACTTGAAATAATTGCAAACCCAAATGCCACATCTCCTGAAGACATGGCTAATAGTGCTGAGGATTTAAAGCATAGAATTAAGTACATGATGTCTTTCTTAGATGAAAGAGAAAGTGCGATTATTGAAGGTTATTTTGGTTTAACGGGTACTGAAAAGAATCTAGACGACCTAGGCGAAGAATTTGGTTGTACTAAAGAAAGAATTAGACAACTAAAAGATAAAGCAATAAAAAAGCTTAGAAATGAAAGCTTTTCTCTCTTAAAATATTTATAAAAATGAAAAAGTTTATTGAATCAAATTTTACTGTTATTGTATTAACTATCACTTTATTAACATTCTTCAAAGGATGTAGTGATACTAGAGAGATAACTAAAATAAAAAACGAGATTAAAACAATTAAAGATTCGACATATACGAAGAAAGAATTGAATATTGTTTTACAAATCGAAGGGCTTAAGTCTGAAAAAAGAATGATTCAGGCAACCGATAGAAAAATGTTAGATGTTCAACGTCAAACAAAGATTGATGAGGAAATAACAACATTGACAAAAGAGTTGGGTAAATATTAATATGAAAAATTGGATAAACAAAAATTATAAAACGCTAATTATTGCAGCGTTTTTAGTACCTATCATTACCGTAGCGATAGTTTCAATATCACACGTTACAACATGGTATGGTATTTCAAACCCAGTAAGTTGGTCAATATATCTATCTATTGGTATTGAAATAGCCGCATTGTCAGCATTAGCCGCAATATCTGCTGATATGGGCAAAAAGGTTTATTTTCCATTTGCCATTGTTACCTTAGTTCAATTTATTGGAAACATATTTTTTGCTTATTCATATATCGATATTAATTCACAATCATTTAAAGATTGGGTAGATCTTGTTGCACCATTACTAGAGTTCATGGGTGTTGAAGCTACAAATCTTGTTGGTCACAAAAGATTTTTAGCCTTATTTGCTGGCGGTATGTTACCAATGATTTCATTATCATTCTTACATATGTTAGTTAAATTTACAGAAGAAGACAGATTGAAAGAAGATGTTAAACCTAGTATTGATAAACAAATACAAGACAATATAATTAATGCTGATCTTGCTGATGAATCTGCTAGAGTTAAATTAACTGATAGAGACTTAGAGATTCTTCAAAGGTATCTTGAAAATCCCCCACAACCTAATGATGCACTTAAAGCTGCAGCCCAAAAATATAAAGAAAATAATATTAATTCGTCTCAAGAACAACCTAAAGTAAAAGAAACACCATCTAAAGAAAAAATAGATGAGATTCTTAGTGAAATGATGAGATTAGATCAAGAATTGGGTTTATATGATGAACCTTTTGATAATCCATTGGTAAAAGAGCAAGAAGTTGAAGCTGTTTTTCCGGCATTATCAGATGAAGAGGTGTTAGAAATGAATCAAGATGAATATGAAAGAAAACTTGATATGGAAGATGAAATTGTTTCTACAATAGAACCAACTGAAGAAGAAGAACAAGATAATTTTTTTACTATAGATCTAAATAAGGAAAATACTTTCCAAGATACTATTGAGAATAATGAAATTCAGGAGGTTACTGAACCGGAAGAAACTGAGTTAGTACCTTTTGAAACTTTTGAAGAGGTACCGAAATATAATATTGATGATTTAATATCTAAAGAAGAAGAGTTTCAAGAGATAAATAATGATAGTTTTTGGCGAGATCATATCCAGGAAGAAGAGGATGATGACTTAAAAAAAAAATCATAACGACACTTTTTATTACAGAAACGCCTCAGTACATCCCCGATATAATACCAACTTCAACACCAACTGAGACGCTAACACCTAGTCCAACACCGACATTTACCCCAACACCAACGCCTACACCAACATTTACACCTACACCAACAGAAACGGTTACACCAACGCCTACCCCAACATTTTCTGTGACTGAAACCCCAACTGAAACACCAACAGATACGTTTACTCCTTCGGCTACACCAAGCGAAACGCCGGATGATTTATATTGGGAAGATGGGAATATAGAGGTACCGGAACCAATAATAAGCAATAAAACATTCCAAAGAAATGTTAGAAATTCTAGGCGCAGAAGTTTTTGATTTAAAGAACTTAAATCACAAAAAAAGAAAATATAATAAAACACAAATCCTTCTTTATGATACTAAAAGAAGGATTGATGATTTTATTAAGATGTTAAAATACCGAAGAGAAGGTAAGTATGAGGATATTCCTCATTTTTGTATCACCAAAACCGGTAAAATCTATAAGTTAATTGAGCCAGATTATATGACCAAAACCTTTGGTGAAAGCTCAATAGATAGGAAACAAATCAAAATCGCTATTGAAAACCTGGGTTGGTTAAATAAGAACACCATAATGGGTACCTATAGTAATTGGATTAACGACATTTTTAGGGGCGAACCACACGTAAGGGGTTGGAGGGGGTATTTCTATTGGGACACCTATTCAAAAGAGCAATTAAACGCATTATCCGACCTGTGTTTTTTACTTTGTGCTCATTATGATATACCTTATCAATGTGTTCCATCTTCTGGTTTCTTTGAGAACGCTAAAAACTTCAATGGAATAGTCAGTAAATCGAATTTCTCCGATATTTATACAGATATAAACCCATCATTTAATTTTAATATATTTGAAGAAAATGTCAAACAAGCAGAACCCAGGATATGATTCTATAAAAAAGATGCTCAATACAATGAGAAATCTTAATGAAAACGTAAAATCAAAGAACATCCTAAAAGAAGAAGATGAAAAATTATTTAACCTTGTTCTTAACGATAATGTAGAGGTAAAAATCCATAGTACAGATCAGGAAGATCTTTCTATATCTGATCAAGAAAAAGCGTCACTTAATCAATTAATACAAAATTTTAAATCACAAGTAAGTGAGTTAGCTAATTTTGAAGAAGGGTTTAACATTTATGTAGATTCGGTTAGACTTGACGGCACTATTGAAAACGATTTAAGTTTTGTTCTTATCGCTGGTAATGAAAGAGGTTTATATGTAAATGCCAATATGTTAAAAATCGAGACTGAAACTGTTGAGACGATTAGTAAATTGGAAAAATTCCAACATACGTTTGAAGATGTTGTAATCGAAATAATGAACAATAGAAAAAATAACTAACGATGGCATTAACAAATGATGATAAAAAAGAGGTTGAAAAAATTGTAAAAAAGGAGATTAAAGATTTTCTTGATACAACCAAAGCTCATGACATTGTGGTTAAGATAATTCAAAAAGAATTGGGCACAAAAAAGATAGATGATAAAATTGTTGATCTAGCCACTAAAGTTGTTGTTGAACTATATAAAACTTTATGGACCAGAAACAACTTCTGGGTTAGTGCATTAAAGAACGTTAAGTAATGAAATATATAAAGCCTAATTTTAATAGGGAGTGGTATGAAGCGGCTCGTTATCCTGAATTTGAAGAGATGGGGAGGAAAGGCTGGCTTGAACTCACTAGTCAAAATTTCGCTATTACCAATTACGGAAAGATTAAAGACGTTTTAAACAATGTCAATTTAGATTACGATTCTTTAGAACAAGAAAAGAAAGATAGATTTGAAAGGGATTTCGAAAAAGGTAGAATTGAAATTCCAATTGTTGTTAAGTTTTCTGAAGATGATTATGATTTATTAGGTGGTAATACCAGATTAGCTGGTCTAATTAAAAACGGAATAAACCCTAAATTATGGGTTATCGATCTTTCAAATAGAGAAGAAATGAATGAAAAGTGGTCTAAAAAATATAAAGATTCAATTAACTGCAATAACCCAAAAGGATTTAGTCAAAAAGCACATTGTCAGGGTAGGAAGAAAACAAACGAATCTGAAGAGTTAAAAGGTGGTTTAGCTGACAACAAATCCCTTATTCAATTAGCAAAAAAACATAATGCCAAAAATATTCATCAGATTGATAGTCTAGTTAAAGAACTAAAGAAACAACTTGAAGCTGGCATCAAAGTGGAGATGGAGCATACTGACAGCGAAGTAAAGGCTAAAGAAATTGCTATGGATCATTTATGGGAAGATCCACGTTACTATGTGAAATTGAAAAAAATAGAAGCAAAAGAAATGACGGGCGGTGATTCATCTGGTGCTTATAATGCTCCTGCTTTTGGTCAAGTTATTAAAAAGAAACATATAACCAAAATACATAATATGACCGAACAAGAACAAGAGATTGACGAAGTGACTGATGGTAGTTCTTCTGGTTCATATGATGTTCCTTTATTTGGTGGTACAAAAGGTAGAAAAAATCCTTTAAGTATTGGTGGCCCGGATACCATTTATAAAGGAAGAGCAGTTAAAGATAAAAACTTTCCAAAGTGGGGTGGCCCAGGTGGTAAGTTTGTTAAAATAGCAGATAAATGTAAAAAATTCCCATACTGTAATCAAGGGGATAAAAACGTATTAGAGTTACTTGAATCTCAAGATTTAAAAAAAGCTATTCAAGAAAACGCAACCAAATACAATCTACCGATTAAAGAAGTGGAGAGATTGGTAATAAATCAGATTAAACAGATATTTATTTAATATGAAAACCGAAGAATTAAAAAATATTATAAAAGAATCAATTACCAGAGAAATAAAAAAAGCTATTCTGGAAGGTATTTCAGATGAGGTTTATATTATTAAAAATAAACAAGGTGAGCCTATTGAACAGTTTGAGACTGAAGAAGAAGCTCAAAAAGCCTTAGAAACATATAAAAAAGATAATCCAGATCAGGAATTAATAATTGAACCTGGTGAAAAATTATCATTTGAAGAATTAGATAAAATGTCAGAAAAATTAGAAAACATGGAAAATATGAATGAATCAACACATAAGGGCCATTTTACAATGGAACAAGTATTAAAATTAGCTAAAAAAGCTGGTGATGTAGTACCAGATGCACAAGATGCATTAGAAGAATTATGTGAAATGTATGGTGAGAAAGTTCCAGCAAGTCGTGTTTTCGAAATTTTGGATGATTATGATATGCCAGAACTAAAATCTAAAATTAAAGTAAAAAAAATAGAAACAAAAGAGGGTAATGCATTTACCGGTGCTTTAGCAAAAGCTAAAGAAGATGGTGATGATTCGTTTACTGTTGATGGAAAAGAATTTGATGTTGAAGAAAATGAAGACTGTATGGAATGTGGTAGCAATTCAATGGAAGAAGGAGAAACTTGTGAAAAATGTGGAAAGGAAATATGTGAATGTGGAGGTAATATGTATGAATCTAAAAAAAGTATTCGTCTAAGTGAATCAGAATTAGTTAGTCTTATCAAAAAGATGGTAAGTGAAGCAGTTCCGGGTATGGAAACATATGAGAAATCACACAAAGGAAGTGGTTCACTAAATGACGAAGCGTTATCTGATGTTGAAAAAAAGATCAAAAATTATTTAAATTTTGATGGTAATGATAATCCAGAATTTCCAAATCAAGTTGGTGGGGAAGTAAAAGCAAGAAGAGCGGATGATGAAGAATCTGAAGAAGTTGCTGATCATAGAGGTGGCGGATTAGAAGATTTAATTTATGATGTTGAACCATCAAAAGAAGCACAAGATAGACATGAAATGGCGCTAAAGGGAGACACCAAAATGGGTAATTCACAAGATGCAGCAAATGTTATCCCAAGTAAATTAGGTGAAAAAATTATTAAAAAGGTTAAAAGAAAAGATAAAGAGGAGGCTGAAGCATCAATGTATCCAAAAGACGCACAGCCAGTAAAAATTGTTAAAGAAGCTAAAGAAGAAACAATAATCTCTGAAGAAATTCAAAGAATGAAACAAATGGCTTCTTATAACAAGAAAACACAATAACTCTCTTTTTTTTCTATTCTTTTATCCTTATATTAAAGGTATATAAGGAATATGAAAAAGGACGAAAGTTATTTAGAATTTATTGCATCTGAAAATTTCCGTAATCAAATAGAAGTTTGGTATAAAGCATATAATATCATACGAGAGAAAGTCGAATTATTTCATGATTTCGTACTTTCTCTTCATGATACTATAGATAATACCTATTTGGGTCCAGATGTAATCATAACTGAACAAGAACAAAAAAATCATTTTAATTGGTGTTGGAACAAGGTCATTAAAAACTTTGAAAAAGAATCAATTAAGTTCAGAGAATCAGGTCAACACCGTGATTATCTATGGAATTTCTTCTATGAAGCTTTTTATTTAAACGAAAACTGCACTAACAACAGAATCAAAGAATACTTCACAAAACTGTTTCAATTCGACTACAGAAAAACCAGATCCGAGCTAGACATGCTTACTGAAATCTATAAGATTTTAGAAGCAAATATCAAAAAGTGAAAAAAAATCTCGTTTTTGGCTTTAAAAACTGGATATTTTTATTTATATTGTTATAGATAAAATATCTAAAAAATGGAAACATTAAAAAAAATAAAAGACTTAGTCGAAAAAATGTCTGTTGATACCCAAAAAGTTTTTATCAAGGGGAATCGAAGCGCATCTATTCGAGCTAGAAAACACGCTCAGGAGCTTAAAGCTCTTATTGGTGTATATAGAAAAGAAATATTAGACGAAATCAAAAAACATGATCAAGATAACTAGTATATTTTTCTTCGTTTTTAGTATTGTTTTTTTGCTGAGATATTCGATTGAATTTCTCATGATGCTAAGAAGCGATAATCCAAAACCAATGACAATAAATAAAGTTACTGAAATGTTAATTTACGTTGCAGTATCTTTTATAATAACATTTTTAATTACAATATAGTGTACGAATTAATTTCAAATTTAAGGCCATATTTCTTTTCTCTACGAGAGATTAGTGACAACGTTAGCTTAGATCTAAGGATACCAACAACCTGGAGACTAGAGAACATACAAAATATTGTATCTCAATATAAATCTCTACAACTCAAAGTTCAAGATAAGAATGATAAGAGTCAATTAGTGTCGGTTATTTCATTAGCAACACAAGACGGTTATGATACTGCCAGAATATGTGCTGAAGAAATAATTAAATTTAATATTGAGTTGGAAGAAAAGGAAAGACTTTTCAAGGAAAAGGTTAGAGAATTAGAAAGCCTTTTCAAAAAAGAATCGTTACATAAATTGAAAGAAATAAATTTTATCACTGAAAATGGACAAGAGGATTCAACAGGGGATGAGTTGGCTCTCGAAAGAGATGGAGAAGGACAAGAAGGAAATTCTGGAACACAAAAAAAGCCAACTAAAAGAAATTAAGTCACTCGATAAATCCCAGATGTTTATTCAAAAACCAAAAAAGAAAATATCTATATGGGATAAATTACTTATAATTTTTGGTTATGGAAAAAAAGGGTGATGTTTTTAATCAGCTGGCAATTATATCTGATCTATTAGAGAAAGTTAATGTAGATTCTAAAAGCCAAACACTAGTATTAGAAGTACCCGAAAACGAATTCTATCGAATTTATAAAATGGTCGAATCTAAAGGTAGATTCATGAGCGAAAGACCTAAAAACACATTTAATATTAGAATTGGTGATGTTAATATTGTGTTTAATATGAGTAATGCCTAAACAACTCATTTCTAGAGAACCCCTTCGGTTCTAATATATCATAAAGTAATTTTCTTTGATACGAAGTAACATCTTTAACAAACATAAAGTTTGTTCTTTTTCTTTTTAACAGCTCTGATTGTAATAATGTGAATAACCTCTGCGTATCGTTGAGGTTTTTGTTTTTATACACAGTAACATCGTCATCAATCTGTACAAAAATTTTATTATTAAGCGTGAAGATTTGAGCATACTCGGATATTTTATTAATAATATCGAACATCTCTTCAAAATAGATATGTTTTTTCTGCTGGAAATCATATATTTTTTCAGGTTCCCACCAAGGAATAATTTCCTTAATTCTGTAGTCATCATTTTCAATAAAAACTTCTTGGCTTCTACCTAAATGATCTGTAATATGAAATTTCTCATCATTTTTAGCCCATCTATTATTGGGGTAAACGAGCATTAAGTGAAAGTTTAATCTAGCCCTAGATCTACCCCTATTTTCCGCACAATACGGGGGTTTTTTCTGCGTTTTACATTCTCTCCAGTATTCATTGATGGTTGTTCTCCTGTTGCTTTTATAAAGAACTTTCTTTCTTTTTTTATTCAACATCACAACGATCATATATTTTGGTCCTTTACTCATACCAATAACATAATTAAAGAATAAAGCCCATATAGAGCCAAAATAGACCAGATTATTGCAAATCCAATGGCAGTACTATTAAAACCTGATAATAGTTCTTCCTTTTCTTCGATAAACGACTTCTTTTTTTTACAACTTGTACAAGACATACTTAATTATAAGTAATTTTTCCCTAAAAACCAAACATTTGCTTATTTTGAAATTTATCCCTATATTAATGCTAGGATAAAAAAATAAATATTTATATAAAAAAAGTAATATGTCTAAATGGTATGTAATAAAGGTAATACCTGGCAAGGAAAGACAACTAAGCGAACAGTTCAACACACAAATTGGGTTGGGTAAGATTGGGTTTATTGACAGATTTGTCTGTCCCATGGAAAAAGAATTCGTAGTTCTTAGAAAGAAGAAGGTTTCTAGAGAGAAAATCATATATAATGGGTATCTTTACTTTGAATCCCAAAATCAATTAACTGAAGATCAACTAAAAACAGTTGCAGCGTTTCCTGCGGTTATGGGTATGCTTGGTGATAAAAAACCAAGAAGAATGAGTGAAGATGATATTAATAAAATTTTAAAAGATGAGGTCCTAGAAAAACACAAAGAAAATAAAAGCATTAAATTTGTGGTTGGAGAAAATGCAGTTATTAATGAAGGACCATTTGCGTCATTTAATGGGGTTGTTAGTCACATTTATAATGATAAAGTCCAACTTAATGTTAAAGTTTTTGGACGAGATACTGTAGTTGAGGTTAGTATTGACCAGATATCAAAAATTTAAAAATGCAAACAGAAATACTTGTTTACTTACAAAAGGTAAAAAATTATTTAAATTCGAACAATGAAGCGAGAGAATATTTCATTGGTGATTCCGACGTTGATGAATTTTATAAACATCTGGCTATCATTTCTGAAAAAAACTTTGAGGATAATGGGCAACCAGAGTTGACCAAAGATCAATTTGAATTATTACGTAAAACAATATTAGCTGTTACAATTAGTAAAAAAGATATTTTTTATAGTGAAGATGGTGTTTTTATGTTTTTTAAAGATTATCCACCAACTTCAATGAATTAGCATTTTGTTTTGTGGTTTTTTTAATGTATATTTAGTACATGAAGATAGAGTATCCACAAAATTATAGTTTATATGAAACATCCTATGGGAATGAAGCTCCTGTAGAACAAATGTTTTTGATCCATTTTAATGCAATCCCATCTAAACATTCATATAAGCAAACATATTCACATGATATTATTGCTTATTTTAAAAGTAATGATTTTTCTGAGATCTCACGAATAGAACTTTCAAATCGTGAGATGAATTCATCTGAACGTTTATTTGTAAATTATACAAAAAAAATGTTTGTGTCTTTTTCACATGGTAAAACAACAGAAAAAAATCCATTAATTATTCTTACTTTTTTCTATGACATTAGCGAAGGAGAATTGCAAGAACAAATAAATTTTAATGAGATTAAGAAGTTTGTAAAGAATAAGAAAAAAGCAAATATTAATCTTGTTAAAAGTGAAATGGGTCATCTAGATACTGAAGAGTATGATCTTGGTGTTCCAGATATTGATTTGGTTTTAAACTATGGTAAAGAGTTTAAACAGGTGCATGATATTATTGTAAAAAGATTAAATAAACCAAATGACAAGGGTATCATTCTACTACATGGTGAGCCTGGTACCGGTAAAACGTCATATATAAAGTACTTAACTAAATTGGTTAAGGATAAAGATATTTTATTTATTCCACCATCAATGGCGGAGATGTTATCAGAACCAAGTATTATACCATTTTTAATGGATCATAGAAATACCGTTTTAATTATCGAAGATGCTGAAAGAGTTATTTCAGACAGAGAAGGTAATGGTTCAGCATCAGGGGTTTCTAATTTATTAAACCTAACCGATGGTATATTAGGGGATTGTTTAAATATCCAAGTGATTGCGACCTTTAATATGAAAAGGGAAAGAATTGATCAAGCGTTGTTAAGAAAGGGTAGATTGATAGCAGAACATAAGTTTGATAAATTATCAATCGAAGAAACAAATAAACTATTAAAACATCTAAAAAAAGATTTTATATCGGACCAAGGAATGGTTTTAGCAGATATATATAATGTAGATGTTGAAGTTCATAAATCTTCAAATAAAAAAACAAGTAAAATAGGATTTTAATTATGGAAAATGTATCAGGAGATGTTGTAGAACAATTATTAACTCAAGACAAAGTTGTTTTGGTAGATTATTTCGCTAAATGGTGTGGTCCTTGTAAAACTCTTATGCCTAGACTGTCAGCATTAGAGTCAGAGTATCCAAATGCGAAATTTGTATCAGTTGATGTTGATGAAAATACAGATCATTCAATGAAGGTTGGTATTAGATCAGTTCCAACAGTTATGATTTATAAAAACGGAGAATTAGTAGATAGATCAAGTGGTGCTAATCCAGATGCGTTCTATAAAAAAATATTAAACGATCTATAAAATGCCATATTCAATTAACATATTCACACTTAATGGTTGTTCTCATTGTAAAGTATTAAAGGAAGAATTAGATAAACAGGGAATAGAATATGATGAGTTCGAAGTTAACAAAAGTAGGAAAATTTATGATGAGGTTGTTAAATTAACCAATCTAGATGCGTTACCTACAGTTTATTTACAAGATCCTCAAACCCTTTCCGGCCCAATATTTGTAGCTGGAAGGGATTTTAACACAAAAGAAGAGGCAATCGAAAAAATAAAAAAATATCTGTAAAAAAAATGAAAGGGGGATTTAAAAAAATTCCCCTTTTTTATGCGAAGAACCATAATAAAAGTATTTATGTAAAAGACTTTACTTTTACATGCCTTTACAACAGATAAATTGGTTACAGATAGACACCCAAACCGTTCCATTAAATTCTAGTGGTTCAGCTTCTTTGGTTGTATTAGGTGGGCCTGGTTCCAATTACTTAGAAGCGGTTTATGCTAAAAATCTATATGCTTCTGGCTCTTTAAATATTGATGGTGACCTTGATATACCGGGTAATTTGGTTGTTAGTGGTAACCTTACTGTAAAAGGAACAACTACTTCAGTAGAATCAAATGTTGTAACCATAGGTGACAATATTATAGAATTAAATGGTACTTCAGCAGCTTTTGGTGGTTTATTAATAAAAGATCCGACTGCCCCAAATACAATTTCAGGTTCATTTTTATGGGATTCGGTTAATGATAGATGGATTGCGGGGCCTTTAGGGGCTGAACTTCCTTTATTATTAGGTGGTACGGGTACTATTGATTACTTACAAAAAACCGGTCCTAATGGAACTTTAGTAAATTCTAGAGTTTCGGATGATGGTTCAACAATATTAATGAGTGGCTCTGTTAGAATTATTGGCGACCTAAAAGTTGAAGGTGGTACTACTTTAGTTCAAACAACACATGATAAAGATACATTAACGGTATCTGGTGCCATGGCAATTGTTAAAAACATAGTTAACAGCCAAATAGTGTCAGCATCGTTGGTAATAGAAAATCTAGGGGCGCTAAGTGACCGTAACAAAAATTCTGTCATCGACTGCGGCGACGGCTTTTTCTAATTAAAAATAAAGTATTTATATAAATAAAACAATTAAAAAAGAAAGATGGCACAAATAATTAAACACAGAAGAGGTAGTATTACCCAATTAAAAGATGTTACAGCCAGAATTTCTGAACTTGTAGTAGCCACAGGATCAATAGGTGACCTTAATGGTCCTTTTCTTTTTGTGGGTGAAACAGAAGGTGTAGCTGGTGCTTATAGATCGGTTTCAAAGATTTATCAAGGTGCTACAGCCCCAACAATTACAGTTGGCTCACATGGTTCAGTAGTTGATGGAACACCGTTTTATGCGTCCGGTAATAAGTCTCTTTATATTCTTAGTAAAGATGGTAACGCTAGATTAGATTTTACTGGTAACATTGAAGGTAACACTATTAGTAATGTTACAATCACATCTCTTACAGGTAGTAATTTAAATGTAACAAACATTACTGGTTCTACTGTTTCCGGTTCAAATGTAAATGTTTCAAATACATTAACAGTTGGTGGAGCAACAACAGTTAATAATAATTTAACTGTTACAGGAACAACTAATGTTGGTACTAATCTTAATGTTACTGGTAATACAATTTTAAACGGATCAGTTACTGTAACTGGTTTGACAAATAATAGACTAGTTCTTGTTGGTACTGGTGGATTGTTAGAAGATAGTATTGACTTAACGTTTGATGGTAATAAATTTGATATAGGTCAAGGACAATTCCAAGTTGACACAACAACTGGCGACATTAGAACATCTGGTTCTATTGTTATGAAAGGTAATATAACAATTGGTGATCAAAATACTGATAATATTATTCTTGCTGGTGAAGTTAGTTCATCAATCATACCAGATGTACACAACGCTTTTGATTTAGGTTCTTCAACACAAAATTGGAGAAATTTACATGTTAGTGGTACAGCGTATGTTAATATATTAGAAGCTCAATCAATATCTCTTGACGGTATCACGGTATTTGAAGATTTAGTTGTAAGTGGTTCTTCTTACCTAGGAACAGGTGGGGGAGATGAAGTAATTATCTCTGGTTCGGTTTATAATGATCAATTAACAAATAATAGAGTTGTTATCGTCGGTGCACAAGGATTATTGGAAGATGATGCTAATTTCACATTTGACGGAACAGAATTAAATATTGGACAGGGTGATTTCACCGTTCAACAAAGTAGTGGTAATGTAGACACGGCAGGAACATTAAATGTTGGTGGTGCAACAACATTAGAAAGCACATTAACTGTTACTGGTTCAACAACATTAAAAGATAATTTATCAGTATCTGGTACTACTACTGTTAGTGGTTCGACAATATTACAAGATACTTTACAAGTAAATTCCACATCAGAATTAAGAGGTGCTGTAGGGATTAACTCTACACTAGATGTTACTGGTTCAGCAAAACTAAAATCAACATTAGAGGTTGTTGGTAACACGTCATTAAATGGTACATTAACTGTTACTGGTTCAGCAACATTAAAAAATAATTTATCAGTATCTGGTACAACAACAGTTTCTGGAACAACAATATTACAAGATACTTTAACAGTATTTTCAACTTCAGAATTAAGAGGTGCGGTTGGTTTGAATTCTACTTTAGATGTTACTGGTTCGGCACAATTTAAATCAACAATTAACGTTGATAGTGAGGCAACTTTAGCATCTGCAACCGTTGAAGATTTAACACAAGATAGAATTGTAACAGTTGGTGCTGGTGGATCATTAATTGATAACTCAGGATTTACATATAATGGAACTGTGTTTCAAATTGGTGGAGGTCAATTTGAAGTTGATAATAGCGATGGTGATGTTAGAACATCTGGATCGTTAACAACAAATGGATTGACTAATAACGGTGATTTAACTGTAAATGGTGTATTAACTGTAACAGGTAACACTCAATTACAATCAAACTTGTATGTTTCTGGTAATTTAGAAGTACTTGGTTCTGCAACTAATGTTATTATTCAATCACAAACTATTGAATTAGATGATAATATCATTAGATTAAACGCATATTCACCATTTGAAAGATATGCGGGTTTTGAAGTAATGGACTCAGGTTCTTCAGGTGTGTCTGCATCTATGGTTTGGGATTCATTAAGTGATTATTGGATGTTTGTTTCTTCAAGTGGACAATCAAGTAAAATGATTGGAACTACAGCTGGAACATATGGTTCAGAAAATAGTCTAACCGCCACATATTTCCCAATAGCTACAGGACCAAATACAATCGGTGATAGTTTATTAAGATATAGTGGTACTACGTTATCATTTAATACAAATAAATTCACAATTGATTCTGGTACAGGTGATACTGCTGTAAGTGGTAACTTTACATTATCATATTCAGGTGGAACAGATAATGGAACTAAAACATCTGCAATCATGTTCAGAAATTCATCAAATGTTGTTGGGTTTGTGTCTACAACAGAATCAGAAGATGTTCTAGATGGTATCTTAGGATACAAAAACTCAGACGGTACACTTAAGTTCTCAACAGTAATTGATGGCGGAACGTACTAAACGTTTATTTATTAATAAAAAATAAAGGAGGTATAAAAACCTCCTTTTTTTATTTACACAATCATATTTTTTATGTATTTATAGTAAGACCTATATAGGTCTAATTAACCGTGATATATATCACAATTTTAGAGGGAACCCATATATATGGCACAAATAGTAAAACTACGTAGAAGTAGTGTATCTGGTCAAAAGCCAACGAACACTAATTTACAACTTGGAGAATTAGCGCTTAACACTACCGATGGTAAAGTCTTTATGGCTGTATCTGGTTCTGGTGGTCCCTCAGTACAAGAATTATTAGTTACAAACACGGTTAATACAGGATCAATTAATCTAATTGGTTCAATTTCATCATCATATGTTACTTCATCATTTATCGGCAATGGGTCTGGTTTATATAATATTCCTGTTTCAGGGGTAACTGATTTATCAACAATTTCTGGATCATTAGATTCAAGATTAGATGTTTTAGAAGCATATAGTTCATCACAGCTAGTACCATCATCATCAATGTCATTTAGAACATTGCAGACCGATGTGTATTGTAAAAACATGTCCGGTGCTCAAATCAACAAGGGTACTGTTGTTAGAATTACAGGTTCAGTTGGTGATAATCCATTAATAGGTGTTGCTTCACTTTTAACTGAAGGACAATCTGCAAATACATTAGGTATTGCAACTGAAAATATTCCAAATGATGGTTTTGGTTTAGTCATTACAGAAGGTATTTTAACTGGTGTTAACACCAGCGGAATGACTGCTGGTCAATTAATATTTTTGGGTGAAAACGGAACATTTACCACCTCATATCCTGTACCTCCAAATCATGGTGTTAGATTAGGTGAAGTATTAAGAGTTCAACAAAATCAGGGGTCAATATATGTTCGAATTGATAACGGTGCCGAGCTTGGGGAATCACATGACGTCCTAGATTCAACAACAAGTTCATCTTATGGTGACTTATTAGTTAAAAGTGGAAGTGTTTGGATCAATAGTAAAAATTTAAATGGTGATTATGCTGTTACGGGTAGTTTAACCATCACACAGAACTTAACAGTTTTAGGGTCATCATCACTTGTTTATGTAACCTCATCAAATTTAGCAGTAAGTGCTTCATTTATCAGTGTAAACGTATTTGAACCAGCTGAAAGATTTGGTGGATTAAAAGTTTATGATAGTGGAAGTTCAAATGCAACGGCATCTTTAGCTTGGGATAGTTTACATAATCATTGGGTGTATCAAAATGCCAGCGGTAGTTCTTATTCCGGCGGTATGTTACTTGCGGGACCAAGAAATTCAGGATCTTTAGGTGATGAAGTAGGTTTGATTAACGGTAGAATAGCGAAGTCGGTTGGTGGTGATCATTTAGATAATTCAATTATATCTGAAAGTGGAACAACAATTACGGTTTTAGGTGATTTGGTTGCGAACTCTATTACCGGAGCTTTTGATTTCTTTGGTTTGGTTAATAGACCAACACTAGTTTCAGGTAGTTCACAAATTCTTATTACTGGAACCACAGGTTATTCTGATTTTAGTTCAAGTATATCAGCATCTATAGGTTCTTTAAGTTCTTCAATTGCAACAACAACAAATGATTTAGATAGTAGATTAAATTCAATAGAATTAACAACTGGTTCGTTAAATTCATTTACATCGTCATATTCAACAGGATCGTTTACGGGTTCATTTATTGGTGATGGGTCTGGTTTATATAATATTCCGGCAACAGGTGTTACTGGTTTACAATTAGACAGAATAATAAATGGTAATGTTAGTGCCTCATTAGCTAATAATATATTAGAGGTTAATACAGACACAACCATATATGGTGATTTAATTGTTTCAAATAGTTTAACTATTGGTAATGGTTTTAGTGATATAATCACAATCAAAGCATTAATATCATCATCTTTAGTTCCAGATTCAGATGCTATTCATCATTATATTGGTGGTCCAGCAAAAAGATGGGAGGCGGTTTATTCAAGAACAGGATCGTTCAATCATTTAGAGGGTATAACTGGTACAACGATTACAATTTCAAATGCAGTTGCTAGTGGTTCATTTACTGGATCTTATTTTGGTGATGGTTCTGGTTTATATAATATACCGGCAAGTGGTGTTACAGGATTACAATTAGATAAAATTGTTAGCGGTAATGCTAGTGCGTCAATAGATAACAGTGGTTTTTATGTAAACAAAAATGTTTACATTGATGGCACAATTACAGCAAAAGAACTATACATAGATTATGTAACATCATCGGTATTATATGAATCGGGGTCAACAAAATTTGGCGATACTGCTGATGATAACCATAACTTTACTGGCAGTGTTTATATTGATGGTAGTTTAACTGTTGATTCAATAACTGGATCGATAGATTTTAACAATTTAACAAATGTACCTGCACTAGTTTCCGGTAGTTCACAAATTTCATATACGGGAATTACAGATGTACCGAGTGGCATTGTTTCTAGTTCAACACAAATATCATATACTGGAATAACCAATGTACCAAGCGGTATTGTTTCTGGATCTAGTCAAGTAGTTGATTTAGGTTTCACAACAACTAGTTCTTTTGAAAGTTTTACTTCGTCATATACCACACATTCATCTTCTTTTGATTCAAGAATTGATGCAATTACTGGATCGTTTAATTCATATACAAGCTCAACCGATTCACATTTAACAACATTAGATAATTTCACTTCAAGTGTTGTATTAACGAATCAAACGTCATCAATGACGGTTCTTAGTGCTTCATATGCACTAACAGCGGCATTTGCACTTAATGCGGGTGCTGGAGGTAGTGGTGGTTCAAATGGTGGTGGTTTTGCTGAATTAAATCAAACAACACCAAGCACATCTTGGACATTCCAACACAATTTAGGTCAAAAATTCCCTATTTTTCAAATTTTTGATTCGAATGATGAAGTAATTATTCCATCACAAATCATTGCTGTTAGTTCTGATAGTGCAACAATCACATTTCCATCAGCACAAACCGGTAGAGCGATTGCTTCTCTTGGTACCGGCCCAGGTGGAATGACACAACAGTTTAGTGCTGCAACAACTTGGTCATTATCTCACAATATGGGTACTGATTATCCTATTGTTACAGTGTATGATAACAATAGAAAAATAATATTCCCACAAGAAATTAAATCTATTGATGGTGATAACATTGAAGTTTATTTTTCAGTACCTGTTGCGGGTCATTTAAATGTTGCAAAGGGTGGTCATATAATTTCCGGATCTGTTAATGCTTCTAGTATAAATTTCACAAATACTAATATAATAAGTGGTAGTTCACAAATTTCCAACTTAGGTTATGCAACAACTGGTTCAAATACATTTAATGGTAATCAAACAATTAATGGTTGTTTAACAATAAACAACGCAAAAATATGTGCAACAGGAACAACTATTTCAAGTAACACTGAAATTTTTAATTTAAGTTCTTTTGATGGGGCATTCTTTGACTATGTTGTTAAGAATGGTTCTAATATGAGAGCGGGATCAATAATGAGTGCTTGGGATGGTACGAATTCAACATATAATGAAACAACAACTATCGATCTAGGTAACACTAATGCTGTTGGATTTAATGTTTCTGGAACTGGTAGATTAAATGCAACAATAAGTTCAGGAACTTGGACTGTTGAGGTATTATATAGAGCATTAGGTGCGTCAATTGTGACACCAACATCAACGCCTGCGCCTACATCAACGCCGACACCTACACCAACCCCAACTTCAACACCTACTGTAACTTCCACATCTGGAACAAATTTTTTAATTAGTTCAGGTAGCACTGCTCCTGATTATTGTTCTGGATTATTTGGAACATATCAAACTGTTTATGGTAATGCAAGTGACTGGTTAGTAATCACAAGATTCTTTACAGATTCGTCAATGACAACACCTTTTAATGGGTATAACAAGTATTATGGTAATTCTAATGCCGATTACGGTACAACATTACTAATTGATACTCAAGGATACGTAATTGGTAATTACGCTTGTTAAAAAGTAAGTATTTATTAGTAACACATTAGTGGACAGTGAAACTAATATAATATGGCAAACGAATTTAAAGTTAAAAACGGACTTATTGTGTCCGGTTCTGCCGATTTTGAGCAGGATTTAAGGGTTAGAGGTACATTAACAGTAGATGAACTTCATTCCTCAATCACCACATCATCAGTAATGTTTGAATCGGGGTCAACAGCCTTCGGTAATTCAATTGATGATACCCACACACTTACGGGATCAGTTAATATTACTGGTTCAATCACATTAAATGGGCAAGCAATTGGTACTGGTAAATTGGATGAAACCACATTCGAATCCTTTACGTCATCTTATATTAGTCATAGTGGATCTTTTGATTCTAGAATAGATAATTTAGAATCATTTAGTGCCTCATTAGATACATCATTTGTTAATGAGGTAGAATTTGGTGCGTTTTCAAGTTCGGTTAATACATTTACATCTTCTATTAATACAACAATTAAATCTAAATTAGATAATGATGGTGTAATTTCAGGTTCTTCACAAATTTTAAATTCTTCAAATATTGTTTCAAGTTCAGTGCAAGTTACAGCATATGGTTTTGCTACAACTGGCTCTAATTTATTTATCGGCACACAAACATTATCGGGTTCAATACTTCCATCAGTTGATAATGCATATGATTTAGGTAGTTCAACATATCAATGGAGAGATGTTTATATTTCATCAGGCTCATTATATATTGATGGAACAAAAGTTCTTAGTAGTACAGCGCAAGAATTACAAATCACCACCGATAACGGTCAATCAATTAAGATTTTAGAAGGTACGACCGATTCTATTATTCTTCAAACCGCCGACGGTAATATAGAATTAAAATCATCGGCTGATGGTGATATCCTACTCGACCCAACAAATGGTAAAATAATGTTGAAAGGCCCCGTTGAAATATTAAACGGAAGTAAAATTCAATCTTCAGTTGGTGGAACACCGGTGGTTTTTGCAAATGATATTGTGGTATCTGGATCAATAGATCTAACGGGGACGATTGAAGGAATTAATTTAACAGATTTTAGTTCGTCAGTTAGTTCTAAGTTAGACAGTATTCAAACATCAACTAGTAGTTTAAACATATTTACTAGTAGTGCAGGTTCTAGATTAAATAGCGTTGAAACATTTACATCATCAATTAATACTACAATTAATAATGTTGTTAATAATGGAACCTTAGTATCAGGTAGTTCACAAATTAATATAACAGATACAACTGGATACTCAACGTTTAGTGGATCAATTGCTACAACAGATTTAAATCAAAATAATAGGTTAGATAGTTTAGAAACAGCTTCCGGAAGTATAAGAAATGATTTTAATTCTTATACAGGTTCAAATGATTCAACAAACACAACACAAAACAGTAGATTAGATTTAATTGAAACATCTACAGGTAGTTTGAATTCATTTACAAATTCGATTGATACAACAATTAAAAATAAACTTAACAATGACAGTGTTATTTCTGGTAGTATTCAAGTTGATTTAACAAATACAACTAATTATTCAACATTTAGTTCGTCAATTGCAACAACAGATTTAGCTCAAGATAATAGATTAAATTCTTTAGAAGGAAAAACTGGTAGCTACGCAACAACAGGTAGTAATTCGTTTAATGGTAGTCAAACAATCACAGGTAGTTTAACTATTACTCAAAACTTAACTGTGCTGGGGTCTTCGTCACTGTTAATTGTTACATCGTCACAATTAGCACTTAGTTCATCTACAATATCGGTAAACATATTCGAACCTGCCGAAAGATTTGGAGGATTAAAGGTATATGATAGTGGTTCAGAATCACATTTAGCAACTGCGTCTTTATTGTGGGATTCACAAAATAACCATTGGATATATCAAAATGCATCTGGTAGTAACTATTCAGGTGGTATGTTACTTTCTGGCCCTAGAAATACCGGTAGTCTTGGTCAAGAAGTTGGATTAACTTCAGGCAAAATAGCTAAATCTGTTGGAGGAGATCACTTAGATAATTCAATCATGAATGAAACAAGTGGTGTTATTTATATTACTGGTTCATTAAGTGCTACTGGAACTATTGGTGGTACAAATATAACAGCGATAGAAAGTACAACAAGCTCTTTAAACACATACACAAGTAGTAATACAACAAATATTGACGCTATTCATACTGCAACGAGTTCTTTAAATTCACATACATCTAGTACAAATTCAAGATTAATATCAATCGAGACTAGTACGGGTAGTTTGAATTCATTTACAAATTCGATTGATACAACAATTAAAAATAAATTGAATAGTGATGGTGTATTATCAAGTTCAGTACAAGTTGTTGCGGCATTGCCAAGTGGAACCGTTTCAGGTTCATCACAAGTTTTAAATGGTAGCGGTGTTTGGTCGGGATCTGCCCAATTACCATCTGGTGTTGTTTCAGGTTCATCACAAGTATTAAATGGTAGTGGTGTTTGGTCAGGATCTGCTCAATTACCAAGTGGTGTGGTATCAGGCTCGTCTCAAATATCATTTAATGGTATAACAGATAAACCAACACTGGTATCGGGATCATCACAAATTATATATAGTGGCATTTCAAGCATACCGTCAGGTATTGTTTCTGGCTCGGTTCAAATTGATTTAACATCAACAACAAACTATTCGTCTGGTATTAAAACAAGATTAAATGCTGAAGCTGTTATATCAGGTTCTGCACAAGTTGTTGCGGCATTACCAAGTGGTACAGTTTCTGGTTCGGCACAAATTACATTATCATCAACAAGTGGGTTTGGATCTTATTTAAATCAAGCGGTATTAACAACAAGTTCACCATCATTTGTAAGTACAACATTTACAGGCGCATGGTCAAATGCGAGTGGTGATTATACAGGTATATCGAATCCATCATATAAAGTATCACCATCTAGTGGATATTGGAGAATAGTACATTTAAGTTCAGATTCAACAAATTCTGGTGTTTATAACTATGAAACAGGTAAAAAAGTATTTTGGGGGGAGCCCACGGATACGGGGGAATATCAATTTAGAGGTAGAACATTAAAATGGGTTAATTCCTCTAGTACAGAATATGTTATACTTCATGCCGGTAACTATACATCTTATGCAATGGCGGGTGCTGGTTATTCCGCAAATCAGAATTTAAATACAACAAGTACACCAACATTTGCTGGGGTTAAAGGTTCTTCGTATTTTGATGCTCAAGCTAATAGTGGTTTTAGAATAAGAAACTCAGGAGATTCCGCAAATACTGGTGGTTTTACAAGAAGAGGTTTATGGGAAGGAAATGCTAATTATGATCCAGGAATTTGGGCTGAAACTGGATATGGTGTTTATGTATATACTAATGGTAGTGCAACAGCGAGAATCACTGTAGATACATCAGGAAATACTAATATTAATGGTTATTTAGGTGTTGGGCAGTCACCCAACACAAGTTACAGAATTATTACTGCGGGTGATATATATCTTAATGGTAACGCAAATGGTTGGGCAGAAGGGACTTGGAAACAAAGAAGAGGCGGATCAACATATTATGATGTTTTAGATACCAATAGCTATAGTTCATATGCTTTACCTTTAGGTGGTGGAACTGTTAGTGGAGAAATAATAACATCCTATACAAATGGTATTAATACTGTTAATGGTGGTTCGGGTTATGCAATATATCGAGCTTATGGTAACTCAAATGGTGTTGAAGTTCAATTAGGGGCACATCAAACATCTGGTTATGGTACAGTTGGTACATATTCAGCATCAAACTTTGGTATTAAAACATCAAACACACTTAGAGCATATTGGGATACTTCAGGTCATCTTTTACCTAATTCAAATGGTGTTTATAATTTAGGTTCAACATCATTAAGATGGAATACCGTATTTACTTCCGACTTGTCTATGTCAAACGGTATTGGTGATTATACAATTGTTGAAGGTGAAGAAGACTTATTTATTTATAATAATAAAAATAATAAGGTGTACAAATTCTTATTACAAGAAGTTGATTCATCAATAGTGCCACCTAAAAAGATTTAAACATGGAGAGAATATATCATAGACTTTATGAAAATGAAGAAGGGATGTGGTGTGTTGAATACACAATAATAGAAAATGCTCTTGTTGAAACAAGATGTTTTGATACAAACGAAGAAGCGGTAAATTTTTATATGAGTTAATTATGCCAATAAATGTGAGTGGAGATATTATTAGTACAAGTTCTTTTGGTAACACATCATTAATTAATAATGTTGTTACAAATGGTTTAACATGTTATTTGGATGCCAGTGATAAAAATAGTTACCCTGGTAGTGGTTCGTCTTGGTATGATATGAGTGGATTTGGGTTAAACGCTAGTTGGAATTCGGTTTCTTGGGTTGACAATGGTGCTGCGTCATATTTTAATACATCAGGTAGAATGTGTAGAGGGTATGGTTCAAATAAATATGGTATTGACAATACCTCAGGTTATTCTATAATATGGGTTTCGCAAACAAATAGTGGCGGCGCTAATGCGGCATTTAAATTTGTAAATTCCTCAGCAACGCTTACTAGAGGGATATTTGTACATCCTGGTTGGTCAAACAATACAATCTATTTTGATCAGGGTGGTTGTTGTGATGTCGACACTAGAACCAATTATACCTTTAGTTCTACTGATATGGTAAACTGGAGAATGTGGGCGGTTACGAGAAATGGTAATGATAGAAGAATATACATGAACGGTGTTATGTACACAAAAAATACCAATTCTGCCGCTAACATTAATTTAGATAACACTCAATTATATATAGGTGGCGACAACACCTATTCTTCAGAATCATCATCAAGTTGGGATGGTAAATTATCCATGTTTATGGTTTATAATAGAGGGTTGAGCGCTGCTGAGATATATCAGAATTATTTTGTACAAAAAAGTAAATTTTCAATATAATATGGGATTTGATATAGGAGGAAAAGTTTTATCATCAGAATTAGTAACACCAGACGGTACACTTTTTGGATATCGATTTAGAAAAGTTACAGCGAATATGGTTGATAGTATACAAACATCAGGTATTGGTACAGTAACTAGTTCTGGTAATGATTCTAATGGTTTTTATAGAATGCAATATAATCATCAAAATTCTGGTTGTGATAGTAGCGGTTTTGCAATAAAAATAAAAAGAGATATTGAATGGTCTTATTTAATATGTGATTTTTATTTGGAGGGTGCGGCGTCTTGTTGGAATTTTAATGCGGACGGTTATTCTCCTAGTTCAGGTATGTTAACTTGGTCATCAGGATCTGGTGATTTATTTATGGACCCATTTAATTCATTTGAATTACCACAATTTACACCTAAATCAAACGCCTGTGATAATGATTCAAACAATTTTTTACACGGTGGGTATATTGTTGGTTCAAATAGAGGTTTTACGATGTTATCAAGAAGAAATGGTACATCCTACGCTGGACCCACTCATGGAAGAGCATGTAACGGTAGTGGAATAACGATAGTCTCAAATATAATAATTTTTTAATTATGGGTTATATAATTTTAAAACAACTTTTACCTGAAATAATAGGAGATGATAACTTTCAATATATTGATAAATGCACATGTATTGAAAATGATGAGTTTTTTTCTTATAGTACATTAGAAGAAGCTGAAGAAAAAATAAACCAATTAAAAACTGACGAAAGATATATTGGTAGGAAATTTAAAATAGTAGAAAGATAATGCCATTAAATATTGGTGGAAATATTGTTAATTCTAGATCAATGGACAATGCTGGTGCGCAAATGCAAGGTATTGTTAGGGATGGTTTAGTTTTATATTTAGATGCGGGCAACACAAATAGTTATTCTAGCACAAGGCAATTTGTAGCGGCAAGGATCTATTCAACATTTAATGGTTTAAGATCAGCTAATTATTCAGTTCAATGGAGCGACGATAATTCAAATTGGACAACAGCATTTAGTGGTGTTATGTCAAATAATTCAGATTATGGTGTCCAAACTGGTACAATAACAAGTTCATCACCAACAACACCACACAGATATTGGAGATATGTTGAAGGTAGCGCCGTAAACTCGCACCATCCTAGAGTTTCAAGAATTATATTGGTAACAAATTCTGGTGATGAGGTTACATTTAGAAGATATACTGATGATAATCAGGTTGATTCTGGTGAATATCAAATAGGTACTGTTACCGTGGATTTTGCATCTGTTTGGACAGATTTAACATTAAATGGACATAACTTCAACATAAACTCAGGTGCATTTAATTCAAATGGGCCCAAATATATGGACTTTAACGGGAGCTATGGTTGTGCAAAAAACGGTAGTGACATATCATTAGATGACACTAATGGTGTTACATATATTGTTTGGACTAGAGTGAAAAATTCAACTAGTGAGTGGAGAACATTAACTAGATCATATGTTAGCGATCACCATGTGATTATACAAAGTGGTGCCTGGGATATTGGTATATATGATAATGACAGTGTTGGTTTTATTGATAGTGGATATGATCAAACATCTTTACCGGGGTATAGTAGTGGTGTTTGGAATATGATGGCATTTAGATTTAGACCATCATCCCCACATTATATCTTAACAATAAATAATTCTAATGAAACAACTAGAGGTTCAATATCAAATACTAATGCTAGATATAATAGAGGATTTGGTAGTTTAGGGGCATATCATAATGGAAACACTTCAGTTGATAGCGCTTCTCAGTTTTGGGGTGATATTTCAATATTCCAAGTTTACAACAGGGAATTAAGTTATAGGGAATTGAATCAAAATTATTATGCAACGGTTCCTAGATTTGGATCGGGGTATTATGATTGTGGTTATGGGTGTCAATATTATACATATAACCCTGGTTGTACTGCTTGTTAAAAATAATCCCAACCCTAATCAGTTCTGTTAATATTTATAGTTAAACTATAAATTAATGGAATTATACGGTTCGTTACTCAATATTTCGGGGTCAGTCACAGCATCGGCCTTTACCGGTTCGTTTATTGGTGATGGTTCAGGATTGTCTGGAATACAAGCATCAGGTGTAACTGGTTTAAACCTTTCACAAATATCAAGTGGAAACGCTACGGCGTCCATTTCATCAACAGGATTTAAAGTTAACAAAAATACACAAATTGAAGGTAATTTATCTGTTACCGGAGCACTTATTGCTACAGAATATATTGTAAGTTCATCTGTAACATATATGACCACAAGTTTTGCTAGTGGTTCATCAGCATTTGGTAATGATGATAACGATATTCATCAATTTACCGGCTCAGTTCAGATTACGGGGTCAATTTCATTAAACGGTCAAGCAATTGGTACAGGAAAGTTAGATGAAACAACTTTTCAATCATATACATCGAGTAATAATAGTAGAGTTTTTGCGCTTGAAACATCATCAGGAAGTTTAAATAGTTTTACTTCATCTATTATCACCACAATTAAATCAAAATTAGACAGTGACAATGTTATTTCAGGTAGTGTACAAGTTAATATAACTGAAACTACTGGATATAACACATTTAGTTCAAGTATTTCAAATAGTATTGATAATCTTAGCTCATCTGTTGCAATAACAACTAGCGGTTTAACTTCAACGATTACGATTTTAAGTTCATCTTTAACAAGTAGTATTGGTAACTTATCAAGCTCAATTGCAACAATTTATTCTAATCAAGAAGGTAGATTAAACGCATTAGAAACAAGTAGTGGAAGTTTAAATAGTTTTACCTCTTCTATTGATACAACAATTAAATCTAAATTAAACAGTGATGGTGTAATATCTGGGTCATCACAAATATTGAACGATTCAAATATTGTTTCAAGTTCAGCACAAGTTACAGCATATGGGTTTGCAACAACAGGATCGAATTTATTTATTGGTGCACAAACACATAGCGGTTCAATATTACCTTCTGTTGATAACACTTATGATTTAGGTAGCGCTGAATATCAATGGAGAGATGTTTATATTTCTTCAGGTTCATTATATATTGATGGTACAAAAGTATTATCATCAACAACACAAGAATTAACAATAACAACAGATAATGGTCAATCATTAAAAATATTAGAAGGTACAACTGATTCGATTGTTATTCAAACTGCAGATGGTGACATTGAATTAAAATCTAGTGCAGATGGTGATATATTATTAGACCCAACTAATGGTAAGATAATGTTAAAAGGGCCTATTGAGGTTTTAAGTGGTCAAAAAATTCAATCTTCTGTTGGTGGCACGCCAGTTGTGTTTGCAAATGATATTGTTGTATCTGGATCGATAGATTTAACGGGAACAATTGATGGTATTGATTTACAATTACTAAGTTCATCAGTTGATACAAGATTAAGTAATTTAGAAACATCAACAGGAAGTTTAAATACATTTACATCTTCTGCGAACGAAAGATTAAATTTGATTGAAAGTGTTACTAGTTCATTTGTTTCATATAGTGGAACAACAAATACTAGACTAACAGCGGTTGAAGTATCGACAGGAAGTTTAAATACGTTTACATCTTCTACAAATAATAGGTTGAGTTCAATCGAAACTTCTACTGGGTCGATAAATACATATACTGGAAGTAATGATTTAACTATTACTACATTACAAATCTCAACAAGTTCATTAAACACATATACAAGTTCTAATATTACAAACATAAATGCTATTCACACAGCAACGAGTAGTTTAAATAGTTTTACTTCATCTATTAACACCACAATTAAATCTAAATTAGATAATGATGGTGTTATATCAGGTAGTTCACAAGTTTTATTAACCGGAACAACGGGTTATAGTACATTTAGTTCTTCTGTTGCAACAAGTGTAAATGATTTAAGTTCATCAATAAACTCACTTAGCTCATCATTTAGTTCAACAGATACATCACATAATGATAGACTTACAACCATTGAAGGTAGATACACTACTACCGGTAGTAATGTTTTTATTGGTGACCAAACTATAACAGGATCACTTTATATATCTCAAAATTTAATAGTACAAGGTTCATCCTCTTTAGAAAATATAACCGCTTCGGCTGTTAGTATTGGTACTAACACTATAATATTAAATGCAGATACACCAGCAATTAGGTATGCGGGAATTTCTGTTTTTGATTCAGGATCAACAAATGTTACGGCATCTTTATTTTATGATTCGTTAACAAATAATTGGAAATTTAAACATTCTGATGTTGGTACAGATGATGCTAGTATTTTACTATATGGGCCCTTAGGTGTAGGTATAGATAACGCACCCACATTGGTTGGTAACTTTTTAACGAAAGTTGAAGACAATGGACATGGTCATCATTTAACCACATCCAGTATTTTTGATAATGGAAATAAAATAAGTCTTAAAAATAATACTGAAATTACAGGTAGTGTAATTATTACTTCAACGATAGTTTCACAGGGTACAACATTAGTTTCTGGTTCTGAGCAAATATCTTACACAGGTATAACAAATATACCTTCAGGAATTATCTCAGGTTCATCACAAGTAATATCATTGTTACCTGCTGGAACAGTTTCAGGATCATCACAAGTGCTAAATGGTAGTGGTGTTTGGAGCGGAAGCGCCCAATTACCATCTGGAATTGTTTCAGGGTCAAGTCAAATATCATTTAATGGTATAACTGACAAACCAGCATTAGTTTCTGGCTCAAGTCAAGTTTCATTTAATGGTATTACCGATAAACCAACCTTAGTTTCTGGGTCATCTCAAATATCTTTTGGTTCTATAACAGGTGTTCCTTCTGGTTTAGTATCAGGTTCTTCACAAGTATTAGCTGGAACAACAATACATTCGGGTTCATTCTTTAATGGTATTAGTGTTGTTTCAGGTTCATCTCAAATTTCTTTTAACGGGATTACTGATAAACCGACATTAGTTTCTGGATCAAGTCAAATTACATACGGTAGTATATCTAGTATTCCAAGTGGTATTGTTTCTGGATCAGCGCAAATTGATTTAACATCAACAATAAATTATTCTTCAGGAATTAAAACAAGATTGAATGCTGAAGGTGTTTTATCTGGATCGGCTCAAGTTGTTGCTGCACTACCGAGTGGTACAGTTTCTGGATCGGCACAAATCACATTATCATCCACTACTGGTTATGGTTCTGTTTTAAATCAGGCTGTTTTAACAACAAGTGCAGTAACTTTTGCTGGTATAACTAATAATGGTGCATATTCTAGTAGTGGTGGTTCATTTTCACATAATGTTGGTAATCCTGCGGGGACAACTGAATTATTTGTACACAATGGGGCAAATACGCCAGTTCCTTTTAGAATGACTAAAGCGGGATATACTGGTGCTGGTGGTTCATATGGTATATTACAATTATACATGAATGATAACACCAATGGTAATGGTTCTAATTTATATTTCTGTGCAAACAGTAGTAATGGAACATTTACTGAATATGGTGGAATTGGTATGCAGATTAAATCTAACACAGCTGGATCAGCAACTGCTAGATTATATTTTTATAGACAAGAAAGAGGGATAAACGGAACGTTCGATAGTGATGGTACATTATATACTGTTGGTAACATTTATACGAACGGTAATGGTACAACAACAGGTAACTTAGTACTTAATAGTTCTAATTTTACGGGATATACATATAGTACTACAGATGCTGATAGTAGATTTTTAAGAGGTACAACAAGTCCAGGTACTACTGGTAACTTTACTTTATCTATAGGTAATAATGGAACGTATTCATATGTTCAATCACATTCAAGTCAACCGCTAGAATTAAATCCTGTTGGAAATACCGTGAGAATAGCTGGTAATGTTGCATTACATGCTGGTAACTTCACGTCTTATGCAATGTCGGGTGCCGGTTATTCAGCAAACCAAAATTTAAGTACAAGTAGTACAGTTCAATTTGGTTCATTAGGTGTTGGTGTGAGTCCGTCATTGGCTGTTCATTTTAGAGGTTCTGGAGAAATGGTTAGATTCGAGAACACAAGTACTGGTACAAATGAATATACGCAATTAAATTTCAGAGCAGGTAGTAGAAATGGATATATTTGGCTTGGAAATCAAAACGCATCATCATGGGCTGGTGACGGTGGTTTAAACATTTATACAGACTTTGGTAATATGGATTTTTGGACAAATGCAATACAAAGAACACGTATTACCCGAGCTAGTGGTGCGCTTCTTCACGGAGATGTTACTGCTGCTCCGGATACAAACGCTTGGTTGGGTACTGCAGTTTTTGGTGTCACTGGTTATAATAAAGTTATTATTGGTAGCCTAAATTCAAGTACTACTGGTGCGTATGTTGGTGGTCATAATTCAGCATTAAGTGCCTGGGCAAATTTAAACATTGCTGGAGAAGCAATTATTTTTAGATATCAACAAACTGAACGAGCTAGATTTGACACTTCAGGACATTTTATTCCTGGTGCAAATAATGCATACAACTTAGGTTCCGCATCACTTGGATGGGCAAACGTTTATACCAATGACTTACACTTAAGTAATATGAATAAACCTGAAGGTAATGATGTTGACGGAACAAATGGTACGTGGACTATTCAGGAAGGTGCAGAAAATCTGTATATTATAAACAATAACAACGGAAAGAAATTTAAAATATCATTAGAGGAAATTATATAGTATGCCAGTATATGTAAAAACAAATGTGTTGGATAAAGATGACATAACATCTGGTGGTATATTCAAAGAAAATATTATTAGAGCTGGTCTTCAAGCCTACTATGATGTAAACAATTTTTATTCATATCCAAATGGTGGTAGCACATGGAATAATATTGCTAGAGACCATAGTAATCTATCCATACAAAATGGTATGGGTACTTCAACGTTTAATGGTGTAAGAGGATTTAACATGAACTTTGATGGTGCATGGATAAGTGGCTCATATGATGGAACACAACCAAATGTTCAAGGAACTTTTGAAGCGTGGATTTATGCTGCTGCATCTGAAGTAACGTCTGGTGATAGGGGTACAATCATATTATTACAAGGATCTGGATGTGGACAGTACATGAGTTGGAATAAATCCAATCAATATTTGTCAACATATTGGTATTGTAGTAATGATAATGGGTATCATGAAACAAATGGCCCATCAGCAAGAAAGACTTGGCATCATTGGTGTACGGTCTGGGATGGTAGGGCAAATAGATTGTATCAATATGTAAATGGTACTTTTGTTGGAATTGCTGCAACAACGAATGGTGGTGCGTCCGGGTCAAATTTAAGTATTGGTAGAGAAGGGTCTTCAAGACAATTTAGTGGTAGTATTGCTGAAGTTAGGATTTATAATAGAGCATTAACACCATCTGAGGTTTTACAAAACTATTTTGCAACAAGAGAAAAATATCATGGTATAACAAGAGGTTTACAAGCATGGATTGATCCGGCATCATTAGCTTCATATCCTGGTAGTGGTGGATCTATGACAGATCTAAGTGGTAATAGTAGAACATTAACACTTTATAACGGATATTCTTATAGTTCTAGTAACGAAGGTATAATTACTTTTGATGGTGTTGGTGGTATGGGAATTTTCAGTGGTAGTGCCCCAGATTTCGCGTGGTCACCGAATGGTGCTATAGGTCGTTCAACAATGACAATTGAAATGTGGGTAAAATCATCTGATACTGGTGGTGTTTATTTCACAAAACCATGGAATGGTTCGGGGCAATATAATATTTGGATATTCCCGGGTTCGTTTTATTTATTCGCTGGTTCAACAGCTACTGATATTGGATTTGCTAGAAATTTATCAAATAATACTTGGACACATATTGTTTGTTGGGCAGATTCAACAAACATGGGTTATTATATTAATGGTGGTGAATTTAGTGGATCAAGAAGTCACGGAATAACTGGTGACGCCCCATCATCAGGAAATGCAAATGTTGGTGCTGGTGTTTTCACTTTATATCCTTATGGATCTTGGGGTGGTAACAATGGGTTTAGTATCGCTGGTGACATGGGTTTATGTAAAGTATATAACAGAGTTTTATCTGCTGACGAAGCAGGTCAAGCTTTTAGAACACAAAAAGCAAGATTCGGTTTATAATGAGTTTAATAATAGGAGGAAATAGTATATCATCATCAAGTGCCAATTCTGGGGCAGAAATTAAATCATTTTATAATTTCCCCACAGATGGATTGGTATTAGATTTAAACGCGAATAACTACCAAGGTGGTTCATCTACATGGTGTGATTCGGTTTATGGTATGTGTTTTAATAGTAGAAATAGTGGGGAACCGTATACAACAACACCAACACCAAAAGTTTGGGTTAATAGTGTACCCGCAATAGCATTTAACAGCCAAAGTTGGTGGGAAAGTGCAAATAGTACACAAGCAGATAGGGTTGATTTAAGAGGCGCATTTACACTAATTATGATATATTGGTTTCCATCTAACAGCCAAAGACATAACTTATTTGAAAAAGCTGGAACATCTTACGCATCATATCAACAAGAATTAGCAACAACCTGGGAAACAGATAATACACTTTCATATTATAGGGCGGGTGGACAAGATGGCACATATGACTATGCCAGCACAAAATCGTATCCAATAAATCGTTGGACATTTATTGCAATTAAAGGCACACCTAATCATCAAGCCGGATTTTATTATGATCAATCATCTGGTTGGGTTGCTAATTATGGTAACAGAAGTGATACAAATATATTAAAATCAAGTACAATAAGAATAGGTAATGGATATACAGGAATTATGGATGTTGGTTATTTACACTCTTGTATGGTATGGAACGTTGATTTAAACTCAACAAGAATAAACGAAGTCTATAATTATTATAGTAACCTATTTACACAAATGGGAACAACATTATTTGCATAAACTATGTCAATATTCATCGGTACATCACAGTTAGGTACAAGGTCTTTTGACTCATCTGGGACTTCTAATTTTACATTATTATTAGATGGTTCAACGGCTGAAAAAGCGGCACCATCTGCAAATTATTTGAAGTTTAATTGTGGTATATCTAGTGATGGGATTTATTGGTTAAACCCTGGCGGATTAGGTGCGGCACAATTCTATGTATCTTTCCAATTTGACACACAAAGAGCCTGGGTGATGGTTATAGCTAATAGAACCGGAACCGGTGCTGTCGGTAGTTTAACATACGCAAACGCAACTAATCCTGTTGTTAATACTGTTGGTACATATAACTCAAGTTTAGGTTTTAATTTATGGGTAGGGTTACAATATTGGCCATATCTTGGAAATACAGTAAATCAATATGTTGCAACTAGCCCAGTAGGTTTGACTGCAACACACACTAAAAGGTCTAGATGGAAATTTAGTGGTTGGTCATCAACATATGCGTTTCTTTATCCTAGAGGTATAGTCAATGATGTTGGTGGAACAACACCTGGATTATATGGTTATCATGCAGTTAATGGATATTCATTAACAACATATGATAATGATCAGGATGCTTATGGTGCTAACTGTTCTAGTGCATATGGTAATAACCCATGGTGGTATGGTGCTTGTTGGGATGGTAATTATTATGGATTTAATCAATCTGATAATGTTCATTGGTCTGGATCAAGCGGTGATCAACATGCATATGGGGCTATATTTTTAGCATTTACAGACGTTTAAAAAAAACTTTATAATATGAATATAATAATAGAAAAAATATCAGACGAGAAATTTGAAATAACCATTAAAGATGGTGAAACAATTATTTTTAATGACATTCGTTATCACAATTATATGGAAGAAATTGTAATGGATGGCGAAAAAATAAATGATACAATACAACAACTATCTTCACTATTTGGTGAATTAAATGTCATTCAAAATGATTTTAGTATATGAGAATAGAAGAAGGGATCGATAAAGACGGAACTCAATGCTGGTTCGTACTTGATGGTGCGGATTTAATTGGTATATATTATACATTAGAAGAAGCAGAAAACAATTTAAACAATGAGTAGAAAATTCATTAACATGTATCAAGATAATACTAATATGTCAGGATATTATATAGTTGAATATGTTGATACTGATGGTCAAATTAAAAAGGATACATTTGAAACCGATTTAGATGCTAAAGTTTTTTATGATGAATTAATGTCCACACAAAACGCTACACAATCTGAATAATTATTCTTAAATTATCCCTATGAATAACATAGGTTTTGGTATTTTCTGTTTTGGTGAAGAATATTACTACAAAGGAGCAGTAGAAAAAATGGACAATATTCTTGATCACGGTTTTAGTTGTTATATATTAACAGAAGACACCGAATACTTCACAAAAAAATACCCCACACAAAACGTTCACGTATTTGAATACAATAGAACGTATAAATCATATGCTGACAAAATGATTTTACCGAAGCATGTTCTAAAACAACATGATATTTGTATTTTACTCGACGCTGACACATACATTAAAGATTACACAATCCTAAATAAAATAAAACTATTTGATTTTAAAGAAGGTATTAGTTATATTGATACATTAGAAAATCATAAGTGCGGGAAAGGTTGGGTTAGAGATTTAATTGTTACCGATAATCCCGAATGGAAACCTTATCACGAATATGCTAATAGATTATATTCAAAATATATTGACTTCCCAACATTATGGGAGTATTTTTTAATAATTAATAAAAAGGGGTTTAATCAGAATTCTTTCTATGGGTATTATGAAAAATTACAATTAGCAAAAGAGTTTTCTGATTTACATATGAATAAAGAGATAAATGGTGCGGGTGAAGGTATATCAATACAGATTGCATCAAAATTATCTGAAACAAATGTTGAAAGAGATTTAGATCTTTATAACTTATTAAAAGACAAAATTGAGAGTGTTAGTAGAAGATATACTAGACCTGAATTTTGGCCAGAATGGATGAAATGATAACAAATGAAGAATATATTAGAAAGAACATCACTAACAATAATGATGAACCTGTACCTTATCGCTGGACGCATGGCGCCACAGATTTACATATGGGAGACGGTATTATTGTGTATTCTCTTATACAGCATATGAGAGCAAAAGTTTGTGTTTGTATAGGTTCTGGTGGAGGTTTTATTCCCAGAATCATGACACAAGCTAGAATTGATTTACATAAACAAAAAATATTCGATGGAAACAGTGATTATAATTGGGGGGATATTGGCACTACTTACCTTGTCGACGCTTGTAATGGTGTTGGTGGCCCTAACGACCTTGAAAACGAGTCCTCATTCTTCAGGAGCACGTTTTACCCGCGTCTTATTAAGGCGACTTCAGTCGATGCCTACTATGACTTTTTTATTAGACAGGATATTAAAATAGATTTACTCTGGATCGATGGCGACCATTCTTATGAAGGGGTTAAAGCAGATTTCGACCTATATTCTAAAATACTATCCGATAGTGGTGTCATTATTATTCACGACACTGATCCAAATTATGAGGAAACTTTAATAGTTTCTGAAGATGCAAAAAAAGACCATCATTCATTTAATGGCCCGTCCAGATTGGTAAAAGAGCTCGAAAAAAACAACGAGTGGAACTTGATTAATTTACATAATTTCCGTATATTAATGGATAAACCGTCTTCAAGCGGTATTACCATTATTAACAGGAAAAAATGATTAGAGCACTATCAGTTGTAGGTCACGGAACAAATCTCATCCCACATTTTATTGATCATTATTCTAAGTATGTTGATGAAATACAATTCATTGTATATCAATCACTTATACAACCAACATTAATTGATGATGTCAAAAATATCATCAAAAATTACAAGAATGTTAAAATTGTTAAGACAATTGAAGATCGTGTTTTTGATTGGGAAAAGGTTACAGCGTTATACAATTTAATAAAATCTAAAAGCCCAGATGACTGGTGGATTATTGCGGATATCGATGAATTTCATTTATATCCAAATGATGATCTATGGACATTGGTATCAAATTGTGATAAATACGGCTGGGATTTAGTTAGAGGTGGTTTTATTGATAGAATTGGCCCAGATGGTGAATTTATTGAATTAAAAGACGATGAGAATATCTTTAAACAATTCCCCAATATGGGGTTTTTTAGATATCCCATGAGTAAAGCTTGTCCAAATAAAGTTTGTTTAATGAAAGGTTATGTTGAAATCACAGCTGGACAACATTATGCAAAAATTAATGGACAAACAACCTGGAGATGGCAGGGTTGGAATCACCCTTTAATCAATCCACATTCATTTGTTCAAGTACACCATTTTAAATGGGATAAAACATCGATAGATAGAATTAAAGCTGTGGCTGATGTTAAAAAAGATTATTCATACTCTGATGAATATCGTTTAATGTATAAAGAACTTACAAAAAGTAAATTTAAAATAAATTTAAATAACCCTGAGTTTATGTTTGAATCTAGTAATGGTCAAGCAGAGTTTAAGAGATATAAACAATGGGATAAACTAATAAAAAAAATCATATCAATATGAGTACAAAAGCAGAAAAAGAAGAACAACTTCAAAAGCTAGAAGAAAGAAAAGTAAAGGCGCTTGAGAAAATCGCAAATTCATTAGATGCGTTAACTATTTGGTTTGAAGAAATCGATAAAAAAGAGTGGAGCGATAGAATTCAATATTATCTATCAGAATGGCACAACACAACTAAACCAAAAGACCCAACAATAGATGGATAAACACAAACTTGGTATCATAGTTCCTTATAGAAATAGAAAACGTGATTTGAGAATATTTTCAAGTCATATGGTTGAATATTTGGAAGATAAAGGAATTGATTATGAAATTATTATAGTTGATCAGGATAGCGCAAGACAATTCAATAGAGGTATGTTATTAAACGTTGGATATACCTATGCAAAAGAATTGGGTTGTGACTATATTGTGTTTCATGATATTGATATGTTACCAATAGATGTGGATTATTCGTATTCAAAACATCCATTGCATCTTGCAACTGATTTTGAATTGGAGGAAGGTGAAAAAAGTAGAGAGATTTTTGATGAATACTTTGGTGGTGTTACAATGTTCACAATAGAAGACTTTGAAAGCATTAATGGTTATTCAAACAAATATTGGGGATGGGGATATGAAGATACTGATCTATTACTAAGATGTAGAGTTGGTGGTTTAGATCTAGACACGCTTGAATTTAAAAACTTTGGTAAGAGTGGAAACGCGTTGTTATTTAATGGGGTCGATGCGTATGTTAAGTGTGATAATATGATCGATTTAAATAATAATGCCACATTTTTTATTTCTTTTTATCCCGAAAAAATCGTTTTAGATCATTATAAAGAATCTGATGAATTTACTGTGTTTAGTATACCTGGATGGGATTTCGCTATTTGTTATAACTCGTTTATGAGATATAATTTTTGTGCATTTGATGGTATGCGTAATCCATATTTTGTTAATTCTAAAATTAAAACAAACTATAAAACAAATATGGCTGTTGTTTTAGATAGAGAAAACAATGTTATTAAGGTTTATCAAGACGGTGAATTCATAGGTCAAACTGAACAATTTAGAAAGTTATATTTCTATAGAAAGGAGCCTAGTTTTTATTTAGGCGCGGGTAATCCAACTAGAGAAAAGATTCCTAATTTTTTTAAAGGAAGAATGGATACTTTCGCATATTATGATGACATGTTAGAGGAGAATGAGATAAAAGAAATTTCACTTAACACTAAACATTATCTAAATGAATCCTTTGGCGATTATAAATCAAAAAATTCACTTAAATTATATTATGAAGCTGATTTTATTGAAAATTACAAACTAAAAGATTTAACAGAAAATGGAAACGACGGTGAAATTGTTAATTGTCAAATAATAAAACAAAGATATACTGAATGTGTAGAAGTAAAAATACCACATAGAAGAAAGTCGTTATTTAAATCACTAAAACACGAAGAAAATGGGTTTTTAGGAAACCGTTGGAAAGACAAAGCAACTAGATGGAATCAATTAAGATTCCACAATGAAGTTTCAATAAACACTAATTTGATAAAAACTGATGGACTATCTGATCTTAAATTTTATGAGCGTCAAAAAATCCATAAGAATAAAATATTACATGTCTACGTCGCAATATGAAACATAAATTAGGTATTTGTATACCATATAGAAATAGAAAAGAACACATTGATCGATTGATTCCACATTTAACTAAGCACTTAAATGAAAGAGGTATTGAACACGCCTTTTATGTTGGACATCAAATTGATGATAAATTATTTAATCGCGGTGCAATGAAAAATATTGCAGCGCATGTGGCATTTGAAGATGGTTGTGATTACATAGCCTGGCACGATGTTGATATGTTACCAGATCAAGAAGCTGATTATTCTTACCCAGAAGAAACACCAATGCATATTGCAACAAAATTATCTAAGTATGGTTATAATTTAGGTTATGATCAGTACTTCGGTGGTGTTGTACTTTTTAATAAAGAACAAGCATATCTAACAAACGGATATTCAAATGATTATTGGGATTGGGGGCAAGAAGATGATGATCTTTTTTGGAGATGTTATTTTGAATCTCTAACAACCGGTAGAATAATTAAAAAAGAAACTGATAAGTTAATTGCTAATTTCAATGGTGATGATTCCTATTTGGCTATTCCAACGAATAGAGAAATAAGCTCTTGTCTACATGGTGATCATACAATAACATTAACATTCAATGCAGAACAACAAGATCATAAAGTTCCAATTTGGCTTGTTGGTGATGAAGAAAAGAGATTTATTGAATATCCTTTAATTAGAAAAGATGGAAGTTGGACCTGGGGTGTTTCTTTCAATAATTCTAGAGCTGTCACCATGCAATTGTTTGATAGAAATAGTATGCATCATTACAACTGGGCTAAAAGATTTGAAGGTATGTGGACAGAGATTGTTTTTAGTTTCGATAATGAAGAAAAAAATGCTTACTTTTATGTAAATGGTGAATTAATTAGTCAAATGAATGGGGTGAAACAAAACATTCCATTCCCAATTAGAAATGATTTAAAATCTCACGATTCTGTTAAACCTTTTTTACTTGGATTTTGTAATCATTCAAATGTTTTCTATAAAGGTAAAATATGTGACGTGAAAATATATAACAAGTATTTTTCAAATATATCTGATTTATCAACTAACAAAGAAAATCTGGTATTGGATTGTGATTTCACATCACAAGATATTGTTAATCAAAACGTTACATTTACAAAAGAAGATATTGAAATAATTGAAAACGTTGTACCATTTAGAAGAGAAAGTAGATTCTATTGTTTACCGCACATAGATGAGGGGTTTGTTAATGGTAAGTGGGCTAAAGGTGAAACAACTGCTAGAAATGAAAAAAGATTTGTTACAGAAATGCAACAAAGAAAAATTGATTACAAAAATGATGGATTAAAACAGATAATGAGTACATTAGAAATCGACAACATTGATGATACTTCATATCCAAATACAAAGTTTATTAATGTTAAAATGATTTAATATGTCTATAGAAGTTAAAAATAAATTAGATAGTGTTGGTTGTGGGTTTTGCTTAGCAAAATGGACACAGGTTACTATTCACTTGTTAAATGGAACAACACATTCATGCCATCACCCAATACCACATAAAATACCATTAAGCGAATTAGCCAGGAATCCTACAGCTCTTCACAATACGAATTTTAAAAAGCAACAAAGAAGAGAAATGTTAAACGGCGGTAAACCAGCCGAGTGTGAGTATTGTTGGAATGTTGAAAAAAGCTCTGCATCATTTTCTGATAGAGTTTTTAAATCCGCAGAACCATGGTCTATTGATCAATACGAAACTATTAAGAATTTAGATTGGAGAGAAGATTATAACCCTAGATATGTTGAAATATCTTTTGGAAACACTTGTAATTTAAAGTGCGCGTATTGTAGTCCACCTTATTCATCTAAATGGGTTGAAGAAATAAAGAAATTCGGGCCATATACCGACAATCATAATTTCAATTCTTTGGAATATGTTGATAATAGAGTAGATACTAGGTACAAACTAACTGACGAAAATCCATATACTGAAGCATTCTGGAAATGGTGGCCTGATTTATATAAAGACCTTCACACATTTAGAATTACCGGTGGTGAACCTTTACTTATGGATGACACCTTTAAGGTATTGGAATATATTCAGGAAAACTGGAAAGACAATCCTAATTTATGTTTAGCAATAAACACCAATCTATCAGTACCAAGACCGTTAATAGATAGATTAATTAATATCGCTAGGGATTTAACTGAAAACAATAAAGTTAGAGAATTAATAATATTCACATCACTAGAAGCAACTGAAGAAGCTGCAGAATATATAAGATTTGGTTTGGATTACGAACAGATATGGAAAAACATAAACGATATTTTAGAACAACTTCCTAAAATCGTTATTAATATCATGTCAACATTTAATGCGCTGTCTGTTTTCTCGTATGGTAAACTAATAGACAGGGTATTTGAGTATAAAAAGAAATTTCATAATGAAAGTAGATACTGGGGTGAAGCGTTACTTCTTGATACATCTTACCTAAGGTACCCAAGTTTCTTAGCTGTAAACATATTAGATAGGGAACACAAGGAACTTATTTTAGACGCGGCTAAGAAAGCTCTTTATTATGGTAAGTTTGAGAATACTTACGGGTTTTCTGACACACAAATTCAGAAAATTAAAAGGACTTATGATTATGCTATTAATAATAATTCGGACACATATATGAAAATGCAATTTGTTAAATATATTACCGAATATGATAGAAGAAGAGGTACCGATTTCAAAAAAACCTTCCCACAATTAATTGAATTTTATGATAAATATAAAGACTAACGATACATGGGTTTTGTGGCCAACAAATGTATGTTCATCCTTTTTTGACGTTCCTGCTAATCAAGTAATTTCAGGAAACAAGAACTTTACAATAGAGATGGATTTCAAAATTAACTCTATTAGTGAAAATAGCGGAGAAAGGGGTACGGTCATATCTTTTAATCCGGATTATTTTGTTTTACACTATTATAACGAACAGCTTAGTGCTGTACATATGTCCACAAATGGTAGTAAAACACATAATTTTCATAGAGACTTACGCGGTAAAATTAGTATTGGAGAAACACATAAATTAAAGATAGTTAATGTTGAGTTTTCCGATTTTTTTGTATATATTGATGGTAATAAAGTATTAGAAACCAAGGGGTTTGTGGAAACAAAAGACCCGCAAATATTCCTAGGATCTGAAACCTTCCCCAACAATATAAAAGACCTAAATTCTTGTGATATGGACATTAATGAATTCAAAATATTTCATAATGATGAGTTGATATGTCATCACGACTTTAGTAAAATAATCCATAACAAATTTGTAGATTTAACAGATAACTGCAATTTCATTCACAAACTATAATATATGTCAGATCATTTAATTCAATGGAGAGAAAAACACCTTAACTCAATTGGTTGCGGTTTTTGTGCTGCAAAATGGTACAATGCTAGCTTGCATTTGGGTCATGGTTATACTAACTCTTGTCACCTACCTTTACCACATCCAATTGATTTGGAAGAGATTAAGACGAACCCATCAGCATTACACAATACCAAATTGAAAAAAGAGGCTAGAAAAATGATGCTAACCGGGGTAAGACCAGCCGAGTGTTCATATTGCTGGAAGGTAGAAGATGTTGGTAGAAATAACGTATCTGACAGAGTATTCAAAAGTATTATTTACCCAGAAGATGAAATTGCTAAATTAAAAGATATCCCATGGGATCAAGACATTCTATTAAAAACGGTTGAGGTTTCATTTGACAGAACGTGCAACTTTGCTTGTTCATATTGCAACTCTGGATATTCAACTACCTGGGGTAAAGATATTAAAGAGAATGGTGCATATCAAAAGTTTAAGACCACATCAGCTGGCGCATATTATACTGATGGATCATGGGCTGAAGTGTTCGGTAAAAATGGTGAAAATAACCCATACGTTCAAGCGTTTATGGAATGGTGGCCAGAGTTATCACAAACATTACAAGAGGTTAGAATTACAGGTGGAGAGCCTTCAACGTCGTTTAACTTTTGGAATTTTGTTGAGGTTATGAAACAGAATCCATCTCCAAACTTGAATATGGCGGTTAATTCTAATTTAGGTGTGGATGATAAATTAATTGATAAGTTAATTCAAGCAACACACGAAATCGATGTTAAGAATTTTGATCTATATACTTCAAATGAATCTTTTGGTGCTCACGCTGAATACATTAGAGATGGTTTGAAATATGACGTATGGAGAAAGAATGTTGTTAGAATCATTGAAGAGGCTAAGTGTAGACAACTAATTGTTATGATGACAATTAATAGTTTATGTTTATTTAGCATTACAGAATTTCTTGATGATATGATAACATTGAAAAAGAAATATGGCCAATATAAATTGGTGGTTGATTTAAACATCTTAAGGTGGCCTGCATTCATGTCTCCAGTGGCATTACCAAATCATTTAAAACAAATGGTTCATGACAAGTTGAAAACATGGTTCAGTAAACCAGAAAACAGAGAATTATTGCACGAAGGTGAAGTGGCACAAATACAACGAGTTATTGACTATGTAGAGGTTGTTGATAAAGGACATATTGCTACTGAAAACGAAATGGAAAAACACTTCCACGACTTTAAAAGCTTTTATGAACAATATGATGTTAGAAGAAACAAGGATTTCCGTAAAACATTTCCAGATGTTGCTGAATGGTATGATACAATAAAAGTTGACCAAGGAATACCAAATGTTTCTGTTACTGATGGTAAAATAACCAATTATGAAATTGGAGAATATAAAATAGCTAAACCTAATAATATTATATAATGAGTACAAAATTTGAAAGCGCCGGAGATAAGGTAAGTGAAAGCTTTTGTATAATGCCTTGGACGCATTTACACACATGGCCGAATGGTAAGGTATTTCCGTGTTGTTTAGCGGATTCGAATCATCCTATAGGTAACTTGAAAGAAAATACTTTAGAGGAAATTTGGAATTCACCGGATCTAAAAAAAATCAGAACCCAGTTTTTAAAAGGTGAACAACCACCTGTATGTAAAAGATGTTACATGCAAGAAGAAATGGGGACACCATCATTTAGAGTTAGTTCTAATAATCAATGGGCACATCACATTGATAAAGCTATTGAGACAACAGACGAGGATGGTACAGACAATAATTTTAAATTAAACTATTGGGATTTCAGATTTTCAAATGTTTGTAATTTAAAATGTAGAATGTGTGGACCAGAACTTAGTTCTAGTTGGTATGCTGATCAAATTAAATTTTATGGAAGTTCAACAACTAGCCAAGCATTAGTTCACATGAATGATGGTAGTTTAGAAGATATCATGATTTATGTTGATAGATTTATAAACGATGTTGAAGAGATTTATTTTGCTGGTGGTGAACCATTCATTATGGATGAACATTATTTAATTTTAGAAAAACTAATTGCTGCTGGTAACACAAAATGTAGAATTAGATATAACACAAACTTTACAAGTTTAAAATTTAAAAAATGGGATTTAATTAAATTATGGAAACCATTTATAAAAGATAATATTGATAACGTTCGAATATTTGCATCATTAGATGCTATTGGGGATGTTGCTGAGTATGCTAGAAAAGGAACGAAATGGTCAGATGTGGAGGCTAACATTAAAAGATTGAAAGATAATGGGATGAATGTTTGGACTAGTACAACAGTTAGCATCTTTAATATATTCGAGTTACCTAAGTTTGTTAATAGAATGTATGAATTAGGGATACCATTGAATATGATGCAAATGAACAACGTACTTACATTCCCTGATTATTATAATATCAACATATTACCAAAAGAATTAAAAGAAGATGCTGCAATTACTTTGGACGAACATGTAAAAACACTTAGACATGACCCAGAACATCGTAACATTGAAAATTATTATAATGTAATAAAAAAATATATGGATAGACCTACTGGTAGACCTTTAGAAACCATATATGAAGATTTTAAACGACACACACAAATAAAAGACGAAGGAAGAGGTGAATCCTTCATAAAAACATTCCCATATTACAAAGAATGGTATATGGGTGAACCAATTAAAAGATTATGTCAGCGAAAGTTAATTTAAAAGATTATTTCTGTCTACACCCATTTTTGTATACAGAATTCCACAGAGATTGGAGCGGCGGTAAACCAAAAGAAACTCAATATCTATGTTGTCCAGATTGGAATAACGTTAATATTGCTGTATCGGATAATTTAATGGAAAACTGGGAATCGGATGCTGCTAAAAGTGTTAGAGAAGGGCACTTAAGTGGTAATTTTGTTGGTTGTAGCCCAATAAATTGCCCCGCTTTTAATACATTGCTAAACACAGGTAAACCAGCCGGTAGTATTCGACCAATTAGTGAATATTCACCGGAGAGATTTAGTCAAAAAGGGCCAGTTAGGATCAAGATATGTTCAGATGATGCGTGCAATTTTCGTTGCCCAACATGTAGAACTGACTTATACCCGAACACGCCAGAAAAGACTGAAAGAACAAATAAATTACTTGATAGAATTACCGAATATTACGGCCCAACATTAAGAGAGATTTATTTAAGTGGTGGTGGTGATCCTTTCTACAGTGTTCCAATTAGAAATTTTTTGGTTAATCTAAAAAAAGAAGATTTTCCGGTAATGGATAGTGTTATTCTACACACAAATGCTTCACTATGGACTGAAAAATTATGGAACCAAATGGAAGCGATTCATCCACATGTGAAAGACTGTGAAATCTCTATTGATGCGGCAACCAAAGACACCTATGAAAATAAAACTAGACTAGGTGGTAAATGGGATGTATTAATGGCAAATTTGGAATTTATTAAAACAATTAAAACCATTAGAAGAATCATGTTCTCCTTTGTTGTTCAAAAGAACAACTTTAGAGAAATGGAGATGTTCGTACAAATGATTGATAGGATCTTTAAAGATACAGCTATAGAAAAAATTATACAGTTCCAAAAGGTTGTGCAATGGCCAAGTATCTCAGATGAACGTTATAAAGAAATGAAGATCTGGGAGCCAACTAATCCTGAATATAATGATTTTGTCTTTGAATTATCTAAAATAAAAAAATATAAAAATATTTTTCATAACCTAAACGAACACGCTGAACACAAATTAATTTAATAATGAAGAAAATGTTACTTTCCGGCTGTAGCCATTCTGTTGGTTTTGGTCTTGATGATATCAACGACTCATGGGGTAATATTTTCGCTAGGAATAACGGATATGAGATCACAAATATATCTAAAGCAGCGTCGTCATTACAATATTCCACACAATCAATCATTAACAATGTTTTTAAAGAAAACTACGATCTTGTGTTGTTTCAATTAACAACACTTGATCGGTATCCAGTACCATTTAATGGTGAGGAAATATATTTGAGTAATGATATAACAAAGGGTGATGATTTATTAGATGGTGTTTTTCATTTGGTTCCAGCAAATTATTTAGAAGCGATCGATGGGGTTAGATTTCCTGTGGATGTTAAAAATATTAGATTTTTTTATGAGAAGGTGATGTATTCGACATTTTACCTCAACACGATTTTTAATGAAATATATCTAATACAAGAATTATTAAAATCCAAAAACATTAAATTTAGAATGATCCCATATGATGATTATTTTTGGGGACATGATAGTTTTATAAATGTTTGGAGATCAAATATATCTAACAAAATAGATAAATCCCTATATCTTGATTATCCATTTATGAAATGGTTAGGAGATAATTATAATCCTAATGATTATTATATTGATAATGGGTTTCATCTAAATGTTGAAGGACATAAACTATTTGCTAATGAATACTTAGCAAAACATTTAACACTTGAATAATGAACGCAGTTTATGCATATACTCAGAAAGATCATCATTACAAACCACTAAACGAAAATTTCGTTAGATTGGCTAAATTGTCTGTTAAATCTAGTAAAAAATATTATAAAACTAGATTCTACTGTGATGAACCTTCACTACAATTTTTTAATGAAAATGGGATATTCTTTGATGAAATAATAATGGTTGATGATTTTGTAAAAGATTATCCAACTGTGTCCTCTATTTCTAAAATTTATGCGATGATACATCAAACAGAACCTTATCTATTATTAGATTTTGATACTGTTTTATTGGAAGAGATTACATCACCTCACACAATAACTTATGGTCATCCAGAAATTCAAATAAATAACAAATACATTAGTTTGGATACGTTATTGTATACTCATAATCGTTATTTAGAACCCTTTAATAATCATATTAGAAAATATTTTAATGACAATGAATTATTAAAAATGGATTGGCTTATGTACCCATCCTTTTGTTTGGTTATGGTAAAAGCACCATTGTTAATTGGTGAGATATATTTGAATATTTTTAACACCATATTAAAAGAAGATATAGCCAAAATACCAAGTGAATTGGTAGAACAGTTCTTATGTCATCAAAAGATTGTTAAATATAAAGTAGATTATGGTTTCTTAAGTACAGACCATTATGAGAATGGAGATCATTTAGATTTTAACATAATGAACATCATATCTAAGAAATATGTACACCTGAATATTAATAATAAAAAAATCAAAGATGAGCTTATTTATTTAGAGAATATAATATGAAATATATAATCGGTATTTCCGCATTTTATCACGACTCATCGGTTTGTCTATTTAAAAATGGACAACTTATTTTTGCATGTGAAGAAGAGAAATTTACCGGTATCAAGCATGATTTTTCGTTTCCCCACCACGCTCTTAATTTTATAATTAAAACATATAAAATAAAGCGTGAAGAAATTGAAATGATATGTTTCTATGAGGACCCTAAATTGAAGTTAAAAAGGGTAATAGATAATATCAAACCTCAATTATTTAGCAATCCATTATACTCTCTAAAGTCTTATTATAAAATAAAAAAGAACACATTTGATTTAAATAGAGAATTAAGAAAATACTCTGATAATGTGTTCTATTCTACGCACCACGAAGCTCACCAGTATTATTCATTTTATAGCTCAAGCTTTAAAAATGCGGTTTGTCTATCCATAGATGGTGTTGGTGAAATTGATACCTTATCTATGGGATTGGCGGATAATTTTGGTATTGACTATGTATCAATGGCTGAGTATCCACACTCTTTAGGGTTATTTTATTCTGCTATGACATCATTCTTAGGTTTTAAACCTAATGAAGGAGAATATAAAGTTATGGGATTAGCACCTTATGGTGATCCAGAAAACTATATCGATAAAGTTAGAGAATTAATTACATATAAAAACAGTAAACTTACTTGTAATATGGATGTATTTTGTTGGGACACTTCTACAAAGTACATGTATAATCATAACCTACTTGAATTATTGGATTTAGACCCTAGAGTTGTTGATGGTGAAATAACACAAGTACACAAAGATTTGGCTGCAGCGGTACAAAAAAGATACGAGGAAATTCTTTTTGATATTCTTAAATCTATATCAATTATAACTGATAACACTAATCTATGTTTATCTGGAGGATGTGCCTACAACGGTACAGCTAACGGTAAGATTATTAATAATAGTCACTTCAACAATATGTGGATACCATTAGCACCTTCTGATGCTGGTTCTGCTATTGGCGCTTGTGTTCACTACATGGTTAAAAACAAAAAATTAAAAGAAAGAATTCCCAAAAACCCATATCTAGGTCCTCATTTTTATTTTGATGATTTTATTAAAAATTCAAAAAATTTAAAATACTTTAAATTTAGATCTGAAGAAATGTTAATAAAGAAGGTCGCTGAAAAATTAAAAAATGGTAAAGTAGTTGGTTGGTATAGAGGTCATATTGAATTTGGAGCGAGGGCACTAGGTAATAGGTCAATTTTAGCAAATCCAACATTACCTGGAATGAAGGACAAGATAAATAAAGTAATCAAAAAGAGAGAGGGATTTAGACCATTTGCTCCAATGGTTGTAAAAGAAAAACAAAACATATACTTTGAAATGTTTGATGACATACCATATATGAATCAAATAGTTAAAGTAAGAGACGAATACATTGATAAGTTACCGGCAGTTACTCATATTGATGGTAGTGCGAGAGTACAAACAGTTTATCGATATACCATAATTCATGATCTACTTTTAGAATTTGAAAAATTAAGCGGGTATCCAATTTTATTAAACACATCTTTTAATATTAAAGACAAAACGATGGTATTGACCCCCAAAGACGCTATCGATACATTTAATGATACTGAAATGGATTTTTTAGTAATCGGAAATTATCTAATATATAAATAAATTATGGGTAAATTATATGTTTTCGGTTGTTCATTTAGCTCGGTTTTTAGTGAAAAATCATTATTTAATCCGGACATGAAGAAATATTATGAATTTAGGGGAGGTAATTTTCCATCAACCTGGTCTGAGATATTGTCGGAGGATTTAGGATTAGAGTTAGTTAATACCGCACAAAATGGATTTGATAACTACTCAATATTTGAAAATTTTTGTAAGCTCTCAGATAAAATAACATCAGAGGATATTGTAATCATAGGATGGTCCCAGGTGTTTAGGTTTAGATTATACAGTAAATCAAAGAATCAATTAAGGAGCGTTAATGTTTGGCAAACAAACAAAAATTTTGACCTAAGTGAAATATCACAACAAACGTTAGACGAGGTGCTTGTAAATAGGGATAATCAATTATGGATAGATGAAGTTTATAATTGGATGAAACTAATAAACCATTTATCAAAATTGGTTAAATTTAAGTTATATTATTGGTCTTTCTTTGTTGAATTCCCAGAATATTATATAATAAATGAACTACTTAATTTGGGGGCAAAATACATTTCACATGAAACAAATGGTGAAGTTGGTGATAACCATTTTGGTGAAAAGGGGCATCAAGTACAGGCCGAATATTTTAAAAACATAATTTTAGAAAAGCAAAAACCAAAATTGATATGAAAAAACTTATAGAATGGGTAAAATCAAAAATTGAGGATTACAAAAGAAAAAAGAAATTGAATAAAAAACTGGAAGAATTGCGTAAAAAGGACCCTTTTATGTATAATCATTAATATTTGGTTTATTGAAAAAAAATCATTATATTAAAGGGTATGATATATTGGTTTACAGGACAACCTGGATCGGGTAAAACAACCCTAGCACTAGAATTAATGAAACAGCTTCCATCAACATTAATGGTTCATATTGATGGAGACGACTTAAGGGATATTTTTGTAAATAAAGATTATTCGGAAGTTGGTAGAAGAAAAAATATTGAAAGGGCACAGGATATTGCTAAGTTCTTGAGTATCAAGGGATATTCCGTTGTTGTTTCCTTAGTTTCCCCTTACAAAGATCAGAGAGAAAAATTTAAATCAGAAAACAGCGTTGTAGAAATTTATGTTCACACTTCCGAAATTAGAGGTAGAGAACATTTTGCTGTTAATGAATATGAACCACCTACTGAAAATTACTTAGATTTGGATACCACAAATCAAACAATAGAAGATACCACTAACAAATTACTTAAAACTATATTTCTATGAAAAAATATGCAATGTACATCGGAAGATGGCAAAATTGGCATGCTGGACACGAATGGTTGATTAATCAACAATTAAACAAAGGAAAAAATGTTTGGGTAGCGATTAGAGATGTACTAGTTGATGAAAATAACCCTAAAACAGCACAGGAAGTATTAACTATGTTACAAAACGAATCATTCTTTCAAAATAATTGGGATAAGATTATGATATCTATTATCCCAGATATTGAATCGGTTAATTATGGTAGAGGCGTGGGGTATGAGGTGATATATCATGAACCCCCAACTGAAATCGCTGAAATAAGTGGAACTAAAATCAGAAAAGGAGAAATAAATTCAGATGGTAGTAGAGCGTAAAAGACACATAGCAAAAACCGTATCATATAGAATCATTAGTACATTAATTGGTTTTGTAATTATGTGGTGGGTTAGTGGATCGGTAAAAGTAGGTGCTGCTTTTGGTGTGGCAGAATTAGTTTATAAACCAATTCAATATTATATTCATGAAAGAATATGGTATAAGTGGATTAAGTACGGATTAAAAAAAGATGGGAAAAAATAAAATAAAGTTATTGTTGGATTTTATAAGCGAACATGAGTGTGATAAAATATTATCAGGTGAATATGACCAAAATATTTTAAATAAGAAGATTTATGCAGAAATTCAAAAATACTTTCCAACAAAGTTTAAGGGTTTTGATACTAGTGGTATAGTCGATATCAATATTAACGAATATATTGTAGACCAAAAATATCACGATTTCAAATCTAATGACGATAATTTTATATCATTTATGATTCAATTAAATAATGATTATGAAGAAGGATATTTTCAGTTTTTAATTAACAACGGAGAAAATTACTTTCAAGTACATCACGGTGCTGGTCATATGGTTTTATTTTTTTCTAATCTAAACCAAAGAACTACACCCGTTACCAAAGGGATTAAAAAAACATTAACTGGTAAAGTTTTATTGATAAAAGATAATAGTGTTAAACAAACCCTTATATAATGTTCAACCGTTTAATAACAAATTTACTTACGAAAGAAGAGTGTGAAGTCATAATAAAAATGGGTGAATCACATTCTTTAGTTCAAATGAAATCTTCCAAATTTGTGGATGGTAAAATTGTTGACTCTAATTTAGAATATGCAGGTAATAAAAGAATGGGTTGTTATTTTGTTGATGAATTCCTACTAGACCCAACATTACAATCATTAACAAAAAAGATCATCGATTTATCAAATCAATTGAAACCATTCAATTCAATTGAATATACTAGAGTACCAAAGTATTCTTTTAACCGATACTCAAAAGGAGATTTCTTAGAATGGCATGAAGATAGACATGAAATAATTTCAGGAGCCACATTGACATATATTATTCAATTGAATGATGATTATGTTGGTGGTGATGTAAAATATATGATTGAGGGGATTGAATATAGCGTACCTAAAGTAGCTGGTAGTGTTTTTGTTTTTGATCCAAATATTTCACATTCAGTTGATGTAGTTGAATCCGGAACTCGTTACTCAATAAATGTTTGGCCATCATCGGTTAAAAAATTTAATTTATTATGAAAAAGGTTGTAATTGTTGGGGGCGGTACTGCGGGTTGGTTAACGGCTTTAGTGGTTAATAAATTCTGGAAAGACACATCTGTAATATTAATTGAGAGTTCTAAAATTGGCATACTTGGTGCTGGTGAAGGGAGCACACCAAATTTTGGTAGAATGCTTTCGTTACTAGATATAGACCAGAAAGAGTTTTTTAACAGAACTAATTCAACAATAAAAAGTGGCTTACATTTTTATAACTGGGTTAATGATAATGAATTATCCAAACATATGTTTTTTGAAGGATCTTTTAATGAAATAAACAAAACTAATGCTTATCATTTTGATGCAAGGTTAGTCGCTGGTTATTTTAAAGAAATTGCAATCACTAGAGGTGTGGAATGGATTGATGGTAAAATTTTAAATTTTAAACACCATGACGATCAGATAACCACATTAGATTTGAATGATAATAGACAAGTTGAACTAGATTTTATATTTGACTGTAGTGGATTTTCTAAGATAATAATTGATGGCGTCCACAAAGAAAAGTGGAAAGATTATTCTGAATTTTTAATATTGAACAAATCGATTAATTTCTTTTTACCACAAAAAAATCAATATAATATCAATGATAAAACACAAACAAAAATGATATCCATGAATAATGGGTGGATGTTTAATATTCCTTTACAACATAGATGGGGATGTGGTTATGTTCATAGTAGTAAACATTGTTCTATAGATGAGGCTAAAAAGGAAGTTGAAGAGTATTTTGGCCATGAAATAAAGGTTGAAAAGATATTCGATTTTAATCCTGGTAGTTTTGAAAGAAGTTGGATTGGTAATTCAATATCAATTGGTTTATCATATGGTTTTATTGAACCATTAGAAGCCACTTCATTAATGTCCACAATAATGCAATTAAAGAGGTTAATAGATTTTGGATTTAATGAAACATATAAAGAAAAATACAATAGATGGTGTAGAGAAATTTATGAACAAAATTTGTTATTTATTCGGTATCATTATTTGTGTGAAAGAAACGACACACAATTTTGGAGAGACTGTACTTCACAAGCAATCCCACTAAAATTAAAAAAAGTGTTAGATAAAAATAATTCAATAACGGTAAGTACTGATATGGATTTACTAAAGGCTTTTGAATTAGAAGAAACATCACCAAATGAATTGACCTTTTTTGTAAATAACTATTTAACCATTTTCAGAAAGAATAAGAAAAAAACAATAAAAGAATTAATATGATAGAGAGGATATCTTTTTCGGAAAAAACGGTTATATATAAAACTAAATTACACGACCTAATCCCACATAAAGATGGAATTCTAAAAAAATGTGAGGAAGTTGTAAAATCACAGCCAGGGGTTAAAACAGATGGTTATGGTTATATTATAAACCATAATGACCTAAATTTTTTAGGTAAAATCGATATTCAAAATAAACTAGATGAAGTTGTACAGATGGGTATTGATACGTGTATTAAGTTGTATGAAGAAACTCAAATTCCATATAATCGAGTTCAAACAGATGGATGGGTAAATGTTGTTAGAGCAAAGAATCCGGTCCAACATAATTTTATGGAAAACATGCAGAAATATCATGTTCATACCGAAATTAACAAAACTAGTGGTACATTCACACCAACGTACACTTATGTTTATTATGTACAGATGCCCAACAATTTAGAAAATGAAGATGGTGTTCTTTATTTTTTAGATGAAAATGGTAAGGAACATTTTGTTTTACCTGAAGAGGGTGATCTAATAATTATGCACGGAGACTTACCACACGCACCTAATCACGCATTAAAATCCACTAAAGATAGAATTGTATTTGCTGGTAATGTTGGGTTTGAAATGATTAAAAAAGAAAAAAGCTTATTATAATGTTAGTAGATAATAAATTCATATATATAAATTTACCTAGATGTGGGTCAACATCATTTCATTATTCGTGTATATTACATGATTTGGATTTGAAAAACATGAACGACGAGTGGAATAACATCAACTCTAAAATAGATTTTAAAACCATAGAAGAAAAGAACATAATGGATGTTATTGGACACGGTCATGAAGTTCTACCATTACTTAGGAAAAAATTTGGTTTTCACTATCCGGTAATCGCGGTTAAGAGAGATCGGCATGACGCGTTCTATTCATTATACAAACACGTTATTTTTGACCTAGAAAGAGCTAATGCATTAGAAACATATAAATATTTTAAAAATATGAGTTTAGATGAGCTTTTCTTTTATAAAACTGAAGACATATCTTCTCCGGAGAAAAGATTGCAAGTAATAAATGATTTCTTATTAAGAAACAAACTAATTAAACGAGGGGTGACCAGTTCTAAAAATATGACTCTTTATTCCGAAGAATATATTGTCAATATAATTGACATCCTAATTACCCCATTTTCACACTGGCATAACCATGATAAAGATATTATTTGGTTTGATATAAAAGACCTAAGTTCAATGGAAAGGTGGGTTTCAGATAAAATTGGCAAGCCATTTTTCTTAAAAAAAGTTAATTCTAGCAAACATATCGATTGTGCTTTAAAATTGGATGAAAACTTTAAAAACAAATACAATCAAATATATGATTTTTATGACTGTCCAAAGGAAAAGATGACCCTAATATAATATCTGGGTACTATTTAAAAATAAAAGATAAATATTTATATTAAAAGAAACTGAATATTATGAAAGGAACTATTATAGGCACCGATTTACTAGAAAAAGACGACTCTGTTAAAATTTTGGAGATTAATACCAATACAACAATCTACAATTCTGGTGCAGATATGTTAGATTATGACGCATTTTTTGCTGTTTTGACAACAAATAACATTAACGAACTACATTTTATATATACTGAAAGTACCTCGTATGCACCACTTCCTAGTGAGTTTAGATTTGAAGAGATTTTAAAGGAAAAATGTGTAGAATTAAATATTTCTTACTTCGCATACGTCGTACCTAGGAATTCGGTTACAGTACCATACATTGAAGACTCACCAAATAAATTCATCCTAAGACAAGCTTTTGATACAACAGCATTGGTTGATGAAACATATTGTGCTGATAAGTTTGAGTTTTTTAACTTAATGAGTGGTTCTACATATACCCCGCAAACATATTTTAGTTCTGGTGTATTGGCTGTAAACGAAATTCATTCTGTGGATTATGTTAATTTGGAACATCCAAATTTAATTATTAAACCTAGAAATCCGGAATATGATGGTATGCAATATCCAGAATTACATGTTGTTACTAATCAAGCTGAATTTGACACAGTAAAAGAAAATATTGCAGAGACATCATTGTTACAAGAATTTATTTATGATGATGCCAATGTTGTTGATGGACGCTATTCTGTTATTAGAAGTATCGACATAATATATGGGCCATCGTTAGATGTTGTTAATATGGGTGGTTATAGACAAAGTACTATTATTCCGTTAACATTTAGCCAAAATGAATTTATAAATGGATCAACGAGGGTGACACAAAAAACAAGGTACAAATATATAACAAAGGAATTGGGTAACTTTGCAACAATCGATTATCATGTGGATGACGATACTATGATTTTAAATTATAGCGGCACATTACAAGATGTTGATACAATACAATTAGGCGACTATATAAAATCAATTAATTTTCAGGATAATAATGGTAATAACGCAGGTAATTTTGAAGAAGATGTACTTGAAGTTTTTGGGTGGGATGGAACTCTACAAAAAAGTAATGAAACATTAGAAATAGTTCAATCTGAGTTATTGGGTAAAAAATCAGCTAATGTTGATACAATGTTTATCAGAATAACCTTAGCAAATGGGTTAACTTGGTCTGATTCTCCTAGCTGTAAATATTATATTGAGGAATCTGGTTCTACTGAAACAAGATTTGAGAAGGTTAATAAAATGTTTGTTGGTGATAAGTTAGTTGTGTTAGACCCACAAACTAATCAATTAACAACCGTTGCCATTACTGGACTAGAAATGGAATACGCGATTAAAACAATCTATGATTTAGATTTCGAACCCTCAGATTTATTCTTAGTTGATATTGGGGATGGTTTATTCGGTGTGATGCACAACTCTTGCTGGTGTCCTTGGAATTATTGTGGATATTATTGTAATTCATGGTATTGTGGCGCCTGTGGTGGTGGTGGTCTAACTAAATTATAATAAAACTAATTTAAAATATATAAAAATTATGGCAATTAAAAAAAGAGTAGAACGACCGGCGCAAATAATTAAAACTAATATTACGCCGATTAATCAAACATTAAAAACTAAGGTATCAAACGCTTTTCAAGCTGTTGTTGATGCAATAAAATTAAAGCACTTATCATAATTCTATGAATTATGAGGTTATTTACATTTGGTGATAGTTGGACTGAAGGTGTTGGTGGTAATTTAAATGAAGAATACACAACCGATATTCCAGAACAAAGAACGGCGATAAGGCAAAAATACTGTTGGCCAAAGCACTTATCAGAATTACTTGAATGTGATTTTAAGAATTATGGTGTAGGCGCATTTTCAAACAATCTAATTTTTAATACTGTTTGTTACCAACTAAAAAATGAAATCATCTCTCAAGATGATTTTGTTGTTATAATGTGGAGCTCATCTTTAAGAGATGACTTACCATTTTTTCCAAATGAAAACAATTTTAACATTTGGGGTAACAGATACAAAACAAAAGAACATTTATTTAAATTCATTTTTAATGGTGTTGAGGGAAATAATATAAATTATAATAAAGCAGAAAAGAATTTCAGAGATTATTATATTAATAATTTATATAATGACAGTTATTACGATATTGTAAATCAAAATTACATTTTACACCTTCAATTTATGTTTAAGGAATTGGGTATTAGATATCTTTTTTGTGATGCGTTTGATACTATGATTAATAAAAGTATTGAACAAAATATTGATAAAACAAATTTAATTAATCAAAATAGATATTGGGGGTACAGAGACAAAACCATGGTTAATTTATTAAATGATACTAAAAGAAAAGACGTCTGGGAGGATAACAGTCATTGGGTAAGGACAACTATGGGTAAACACCCAAATAATAATGGTTATAAATTAATAGCGGATGAATTATACAGATTCATTAGTGAAAATGATTTATTAACACATGGTGCCACAAAAAATTCATATTTAATATGAATTACAAAATAAATACGTTTTTTTCTAAAGAACAATGTGAATACTTGATTGATTTTGCAATCAAAAACGGTGAAAAATTCTCTTACTTTAAAGAGGAAGAAAATAGTTGGGATTGTAGGAGAATATATGATCAAGAATATAAAGAATATGTTTTGAATAACATATTACGAGTACAATCATTTAATGATTTTAATATACGAAATATCAATGTTAGTTTAACTCGTTATTACGAAAACAGAAGGTTAGATCTACATTTAGATAAAACATCAAATTATACTACTGTGATATCTTTAACTGATGATTATGAAGATGGTAGATTTGTGTTATCAAGTACACAATGTAAATTAGATGATGCGACCACAAAAATACATTTGGGTTTGGGGGAAGGTGTGACTTTTGAGGGTAATAAAATTTATCATGGTGTTATGCCAGTAAAAACTGGAATTCGTTGTGCACTGAATATTTGGATGAATAATACTGATTTTGAGTATTATAAACTAGATAAAGAAAAAAAACTAATATGAAAATAGCTATTCTAACCTCAGCTAGAAGTGGGTCAACTAGTTTATACCATCTAATTGAGGAATCACTAAGCGGTAATGGGTATTTATGTATTTCCGAACCATTTAATGCTTATTGGAGAAAACCAGCTGGGTTAAAACTATATGATGTAGATTTTTTTAAAGATAAAGAAAATGTTTTTATCAAAACATTTGTAAGCGAACTTCAAAGACCAGCAGAATATTTTGATAATGAAACGGCTTACTGGGAGTGGTTCTTTAATTATTTTGATAAAGTAGTTATTCTGGATAGAAAAAACAAACACCTACAAAGTGAAAGTTTAACATACCATATGAAAAAAAAGGACTTGTTTAGCTGGCAAAAAAAACAATATTATGATCTTTCAAATATTACCGAAGAAGAAATTGAAAAAAGTCGTTTGATTTTGAATGCTGATTCGGAAAAAATGATAAATTTCTCTAAAAGCGGGTATCCGGTCTTTTACTTCGAGGATTTATTTATTGATAAAAACAAGGAAACCGCTTTAGCTCTATTTCGTTATATTCAGTTAGATTTAAATGACGAATTGTATCAAAAATATATAAACTCAGATTTGTTTAAAATTAGATTAAACGAGGGTGATCAAAGATTTACCTCCCTGATTTAACCAATAAAACAAAAAAAGACTAATATAATCAACATGTCTTTATTAAAGTGAAAGAATAACGCATAAATAAAGTATTTATCTAAATAAAATAACACAATATTTAGATGAATATTTTTGATCCACAAGTATCGGGTTCCTTGTCAGTTTCGGGCTCAAGCGAAATTTCGGGTGATTTAAGAGTCTTAGGTACCTTATTTGCCACAATTTCGGGTACAGCAGAAAATGCTGTATCAACCTCACATGCTGCAGCATATACCCTAACGTCAAGCTTTCACCAATTTACCTCATCTTACACTACAGGGGCATTTACAGGTTCTTTTAGTGGAAATGGTGCTGGTTTATCTAATATCCCAGCTAGTGGGGTTACTGGTTTAAATTTGACCAGGATTGCCGACGGCTCTGCTACCGCGTCCATTTCTCAGGCTGATGGTCTTAGAATTAACACCAATACAGAATTAACCGGGTCGTTGAAAATATCAAATATTAATCTTGGCACTGATAAGGTTATATTAGTTAACGTAACGGATTCTGGCGGAAAATATTTTATTGACGGGGTAAGAAATCCAGTTTTAAGTCTCATAAAAGGATTTACATATAAATTCTTATTTCCAAATATAGGAGCACACCCATTTAGATTTTCAACAACAAATGACGGAACTCATAATGGTGGGTCAACATATAGCACTGGTGTTACCACAGGTTCTACACCAGATTACATTCAAATTGAAGTAACCGATAGTACACCATCTACACTATATTATTACTGCACCTCACATCCTGGTATGGGTAATGGTATTGGTGTGTATTCAGATCTTTTAAATGTTGAAGCGGATAGACAAGTTGTGTATATAGATCCATCAAGAATTGCTACAACCGGATCAAATAGTTTTATTGGTACTGAAACAATTAGTGGCTCACTTTCAGTTACCGGATCTGTTAATATAACAGGTTCTATTTCTTTAAACGGTCAAGCAATTGGTACAGGTAAATTAGATGAGGTAGTATTCAATAGTTACACATCATCTAACGACACAACAAATAGTCTACAAAACGGTAGATTAGATTTGTTGGAAACTGCGACGTCATCGTTAAATACATTTAGTTCAAGCACAAATAGTAGATTAAACACAATTGAATCAACAACGGGAAGTTTAAATAGTTTTACCTCAAGCACTGATGGTAAATTATTAGCTATTGAAACATCTACCGGCAGTTTAAATACATTTACTTCAAGTACAAACAATAAACTAAGTGCTATTGAAACATCAACTAGCAGCTTAAATTTATTCACATCAAGTACTGATTTAAGTTTAAATTCTGTTCTTACTAGTACAGCTAGTTTAAACTCATATACAAGTAGTAATAACACTAATATTGATGCTATTCATAGTGCAACAAGTAGTTTGAATACTTTTAGTTCGTCAATATTAAATGCTATTGAGGTTACCGGATCTAACTTAACAATTAAGGGTGATTTATTAGTTAAGGGAACAACAACACAAATTGATTCTACAACTCTTAACATTGGTGATAATATTATATCATTAAATGGTACAGCAACAAATAACGCTGGTCTTGTTGTTCAAGACGCTAGTGGCGCAAGTATCGTTTCAGGTTCATTATTATGGGACACATCAACAGACTTTTGGAAGGCTGGTAAATTAGGTAGTGAAGAAAGAATTGTGTTACTTAATGAATATAACACATTCTCAACTTCAATAGATTCGAGAGCAACTAGTTTGCAAACTGCAACTAGTTCTTTAAATTCATATACAAGTAGTAATACTAGTAATATAAATGCTATTCATACCACAACAAGTAGTTTGAATTCATTTACATCTAGCGCTAACAGTAGATTGGATTCTTTAGAAACAAGTACAGGTAGTTTAAACACTTACACTAGTTCAACAAATACAAGATTAGGTGTGATTGAATCTACAACCGGTAGTTTAAATACATTTACTTCCAGTGCAGATAGTCGTTTAAATACTATTGAGACTTCAACTAGTAGTTTAAATACATTTAGCTCTAGCACAAATGATAAATTATCATCTTTAGAATCTGCTAGTTCAAGTATTAGGATAGATTTTAATTCATATACAAGTTCAAATAATACTGTCGAGTCTACACAAAACAATAGATTAGGTGCGTTAGAAACTACAACAGGTAGTTTAAATTCTTATACGAGTAGTAACACTATAAATATAAATGCGATTCATACCGCAACAAGTAGTCTTAATAGTTTTACTAGTTCTATTAATACAACAGTTAAAAATAAACTAGATGCTGATGGTGTAATATCCGGAAGCATTCAAGTTGAAATTACTGGAACTACAGGTTACTCAACATTTAGTGGATCAATAGCTACAACAGATTCAACACAAAATGATAGAATTGCAGCATTAGAATCGATGACTGGTTCTTATGCAACAACTGGTTCAAGTAATATTGTTGGTAATCAAACAATTACAGGATCTGTTTATATTACACAAAACTTGACTGTTCTTGGTTCATCATCCTTCCTTTATTTAACAGCATCACAATTGGCTGTTAGTTCGTCAACAATATCTGTTAACGTATTCGAACCCGCTGAAAGATTTGGTGGATTAAAGGTATATGATAGTGGTTCATTATCACATCAAGCAACAGCATCACTTCTTTGGGACTCACAAAATAATCACTGGGTATATCAAAACGCATACGTTGGAGGATATTCTGGTGGTATGTTAATTTCGGGCCCAAGAAATACTGGAGCCTTAGGTGATGAAGTTGGTACTATAGCTAACGTTGTAATGAAAGGACAAGGTGGTGATCATATCACAGGTTCCAATATTACAGACACTGGTACAAAAGTTTCAATCAATTCAAATACTGAAATAACTGGAACTTTAAAGGTTACTGAAAATATAACTAGTCCTAATATAACCGGAATAGAAACATCTACCGGCAGTTTAAATACATTTTCATCATCTATTTTAGCAGCTGTAGAATTAACAGGTTCTAACCTAACAGTTAAAGGTAACTTATTAGTTAAAGGAACTACAACAAATGTTAATACAACAACACTTGATGTTGATAATAACTTAATTAACTTAAACGGAACAGGAGCAACACTTGCTGGTTTAAGAGTTAAAGACACAACAGCACCAAATCAAGTTTCAGGATCTTTATTATGGGATGCAACAAATGACTATTGGATTGCGGGTCAATTAGGTTCAGAACAAAGATTAGTTAGAGAAACAGAATTTAATAATGCTGTAAATAGAGTTGGTAGTTTGGAAACTGCGTCAGCATCGTTAAATACATTTACAAGTAGTGCTGCAAGTAGATTATCTTCACTTGAAACTGCAAGTGGTAGTATTAGAACTGACTTTAATTCATACACAAGTAGTAACAATACAACAAACAATACACAAAACAGTAGATTAAATTCTATTGAATCGACGACCGGTTCTTTGAATTCTTATACCAGTTCAAATACAACTAATATAAATGCAATTCATACCGCAACTAGTAGTTTGAATAGTTACACAAGTAGTAACAATACAAGTATATCATCTTTAAACTCATATACAAGCAGTAACACTACAAATATAAATGCGATTCATACTGCAACAAGTAGTTTGAATTCATTTACAAATTCATTCAATAATGCATTTAATTTAAGTGGTACAGATGTTACAGTTAAAGGTAACTTTACAGTATCGGGTACAACAACTACTGTTAATTCAACAACGGTAGCAATAGGTGATAATATCATTCAATTAAATGGTTCTGGTGCAACTAACGCGGGTATTGTTGTTAGAGATGCAACATCACCAACAACAACATCTGGTTCATTACTATGGGATACAACAAATGATAAATGGATTGCTGGTCCTTTAGGTGCTGAAGATGATGTTGTATTAAGAACTGCAACACAAACATTAACAAATAAAACAATCAACGCATCTCAATTAGTTGATGCGTCTGTAACAAATGCAAAATTACAGAATAGTTCAATAACAATTGCTGGTACATCAACATCATTAGGCGGAAGTATAACAGCAGCAACAATATTAACTGGAACAGGAGTATTTTCAGGTTCTGCGCAGTTACCATCTGGAACGGTATCGGGATCTGCACAAATAATTTCAGGATTAGTTGGTACAACAATACATTCAGGATCATTCTTTAATGGTATATCAGTTGTTTCTGGTTCAGCACAGATAAGTTATAGCGGATTAAGTGGTATACCAAGTGGTATTGTATCTGGATCCTCACAAGTTTCTTATACAGGATTATCTAACATACCAAGTGGTATTGTTTCTGGTTCAGCACAATTAACATCAACCTTTGTACAAAAGGCTGGTGACACGATGAGTGGTCAATTAATCGTTGGTTCAACCGGAACAGGTAACTCACCAACACTAAGAATTAATAATTCAAGTGCATCAAGTTTTAACCATTCAATAGAAGCATTTTCTGCTAACATGACCGCCGGACAAACAAATTTAATTGTTGTTGGTCAAACTGGTAGCACTAAAAACGCGGGTTATTTAGGATATAATTGGTCTAGTTCAGCATCAAATAGTAACTATGTGAGTCTTGGTCATTGGGGGGCTGATAATTTATTAAGAGTGTATGGTGATGGTACTGTTTATATGGGTACCGTTACAACTGGTGTATGGCAAGGTTCTTCAATTAGTACAACATATACTGACGCTAAAGTTACATCAGTTTCTGCTGGTACTGGTATTAGTGTGAATGCAACTACAGGTGCGGTTACTGTTACTAATAGTGGTGTAACATCCATTACCGGAACTGCGAATCAAATAACTGCCAGTGCATCAACAGGTGGCGTAACATTATCATTACCACAAAACATACATACATCAGCAGTACCAACTTTTAAAGCGGTAACATTAACAAGTGATACTGATAGTAGAGTATTAAATTTAAGAGAATTAACCTCAACAAGTGGTAATATAATACAATTTCAAAGCTCGGCGGGATCAAACTTATGGGAGATAGTTGGTAGGTCCAATACTGATGCGACACCATTTTATATCTACAAAAATAGTGGGACAAACACCGGTTACATTTTTTCAATCAGTGGCGGAGGTATTCCTAATTTCCATACAGCATTAACAATAGGTGGAAATACTGCTTTACATGCTGGTAACTATAATTCATATTCACCCACATTAACAGGTACTGGCGCAAGTGGTAACTGGGGTATCAGTATTAGTGGTAACGCTGCAACTGCAACAAGTGCAGATAATATTGATGGTGTAGGATTTCTTAATACCAACTCTAATAATGGTGTAAATGCAAATTCTGTTGATTCTAACGTAAACGCATATGTTACAAACGTTGATGGTTCATCAACCAATCTAACTGGTAATGCAACTGACGGTGCATTATATGGTAACATCTATAGTTCAAACTGGCAACATCAAATATACGGTGATTATAGAACAGGTATAATGTATGTTAGAGGGAAGAGTAATGGCACTTGGCAATCTTGGAAAAGAGTTGCTCTAAGTAATTCAACAACATTCTCAAACGTATCAAGTGTTACTTTTACACATAATTTAGGAACAGCAAACTTAACTGCACAAGTATTTGATAGTAGTAATAATATGTTCTTCCCTTCTGAAATAAACATAACATCTACAACAGTTACAGTAACTTTCGCTGCTAATAGATCAGGAAGACTTGTTGTTACCGGATAAAATACGTATATTAAAGTATGTTAAGAGAAAATGTAATTGTTAGTGGATCGTTAGATGTAAGTGGGCAATATATTATACCTAGAGGATCCAGAGCCAATAGACCAGGGAGCCCAGAAATTGGCTCTTTATATCTTGAAGAATCTGATAGTGGAAGTTTTGTTGTAACATATACTGCGGCATCCAATAGGGATAATGGATGGGAACCCGTTGGTTCACAAAACACAGATAGAATTGGTTTCTTATATAGACAAATTATTAACTTTTCATATTTGGCCGGCGGGTATAAAGATTCATCTCCATGGAAAAATGTTCACAGAACAACAAATGCAACAGATCAAACAGTTCACTTAGGTGAATTAATGGATTACCCAGCATCATATACATCTGGTCATTGTAGTAAAACTATTTTATTTGTTTGGTCTACAAACACAGATGGTTTATGGAAATCTGCAACACAAATACATTCAACCTGGACAACGGGGATAAACATGGTAAATGAAACGGCATATGCTCACCAATCTAAATGGGATTTAGCAAATGCGAGAGATGACTTGGGAACTTTATTTCAAGAGACAGAATTTGCTTGGGTATTCGGTGGAGGTGTTGCAACGGTTGAAAAATTCAATTCAACCAATGAAGTTATGTATAGTGTATACTACCCAAATATGCAACCATACTTAACATTAAAAACATCTATCACCAGTTCATTAGGTTGTTCTGGTTTCTCTGATGAAAATTATGGTTATGGGTATGGTTCTGAAAGTGGAAATAAACTATTCTTTGCTACTGACACATTCACAAATAACCAACAATGGGGCGCTAGTGGGCAACAGAAAGGAATTAGTTCTAAATGGGGTAAAGGATATGCTGGAAATGAAGGAACATACAACGGCGGATATAATTTAAGAAGATGGAATGTATTCAATGAAACAAATATTGGTAATGTAGCGAAGCCACATCCTAACTGCGGAGAAGAAAATTTTACTCTAGGTCAGGATCATCAATACATGTTAGGAAACTATGATGGTTTACAAAATAACACAAGCTGGAAATTTATTTATGCAACTGATACAGGTACTGTTAACCCAGCTGGGTTAGCTCCTGGCGTAAATGGTGGAACATCGTCAGGACATTGTGGTTGGAGAAATTAAAAAAACTATTTATAGAATATGCGTCATGACAATATAGAAATTAGCGGTTCATTAAGAGTTCAAGGTGTGTCAAAACCACCAAGAGGTTCTAGAGCGAACAGACCGGGAAGCCCTGTTACAGGATCGCTATATCTTGAAGAAGCTGCAAGCGGCAGTTTTTTAATGGTTTATACTGGTTTAAACAATGGAGACAATGGATGGGTGAGAGTATCTTCCCAAGTTAATTCAAATGTTGGTTTTAAGTTTAGACAAATCATTTCAGTTTCATATTTGGCTGGTGGATATAAAAATTCATCTCCTTGGAAAAACGTACATAAAACAATCAATTCTACGGATCAAACAACACATATTGGAGAATTGTTAGACTTCCCAGCTTCTTACACTTCTGGTGCGTGTAGTAAGTATATCTTTTTTGTTTGGTCTGTTAATGAAGATAATGCATTTAAAGGCCCCGCCGATGTTGTTGGTGTTAGAACATCTGCAATTAACATGGCGAATGATACAAAGTATACACACCAAACAAAATTCAATATTACACAAGCAAGAGGTGATTTAGGAACAATGCATAAAGAAACTGAGTTTTCTTATATGTTTACTGGTGGTAGTTCTACTGTTGAAAAATTTGATTTAAGTAATGAAACCATAATGACAGGTTTTAATTTAACAACAATAAATGGTAGTGATGGTGGTGCTGCATTTTCTGATGAAAACTTTGGTTATGGATGGACATCAGATTCTGGAATTAAAATGAGTTTTGCCTCTGAAACATTTACATCATCTGCACATTGGGGAGCTCACTCACAACAAAAAGGAATTAGTTCAAAAGTTGGTAAGGGATATGCAGGTAATGAAGGTAACTACGCTGGTGGGTATAATTTAAGAAGATGGAGCAATGCCAATGATACTAATATAGGTAATGTGGTAAAACCACATCCTAACTGTGGTGAAGAAAATTTCACTATGGGACAAGACCATCAATATATGTTAGGTAATTATGATGGTGCACAAAATAATACGAGTTGGAAATTCTTCTATGCAACAGACACAGGGACAACCAGTGTGAGCGGTTTAGCACCGGGAGTAAATGGTGGTACATCTTCTGGTCATTGTGGATGGAGAGCATAAAATAATTATAAAAAATGATATACGAGAATTTAGAAGTTAGTGGAAGTTTAGCATCTGATAAGGTTGTTAATAGACCACCAAGAGGCACTAGAGCAAATAGACCATCAAGCCCACGTTCGGGTTCATTATATCTTGAAACATCAAGTAGCGGAAGTAGTTATCTGATGTTGTATACTGGTATATCAAATATTGATGATGGTTGGGAAAGAATCGCAGCACAAGAAACACAACCTACGGCATTTAGATATAGACAAATTATTAACTATTCATATCTAGCTGGTGGTTATAAAGACGGATCTCCTTGGAAAAATGTCCACAAAACAGTCAATCTTATTGATCAAACAACACACATTGGTGAAATATTGGATTACCCCATATCCTATACGTCTGGTGCATGTAATAAAAACATATTTTTTCAATGGTCAGTTAATAGTGATAATGCATGGAAAGGCCCATCAACTATTGATGGCACTAGAACGTCGGCGATTAATATGATTACGGACACAAATTACGCACACCAAACAAAATTTAATACTGGTATCGCAAGAAGTGACGTAGCCACTATGCAAAAAGAAACTGAAATGGCTTATTTAATTTCAGGAGGATCAACAACAATAGAAAAATTTAATCTTTCTAATGAAAGTTATGTTAGTGGGTTTGGTATAACTTCGATTAGCGGTGATGATGGCGGCGGTGCTTTTTTTGATGAAAACTTCGGTTACGCTTGGACTTCATCTGCGGGTATTAAATTTAATTTTTCAAACGAAACGCCTACATCATCTACTCAATGGGGAGCACATGCACAACAAAAAGGTATATCATCAAAAGCGGGAAAAGGGTATTGTGGTAATGAAGGAAGTTACAATGGTGGGTATAATTTAAGAAGATGGAGCAATGCTAGCGATACCAATATCGGTAATGTAGCGAAACCACACACTAACTGTGGGGAGGAAAATTTTACATTAGGACAAGATTGGCAATATATGTTGGGATGTTATGATGGAGGTGGCCAAAACAATGTTAGTTGGAAATTTTATTATGCGGCTGATACTGGTAGTTCTAGTGTAACTGGATTAAATCCAGCAGTTAATGCTGGTACATCCTCTGGACATTGTGGATGGAGACAATAGTTGACAATTCGAAATATTTTACTTATATTACAACAAAAACAATTTTATTTATGGAAGGTTACAAATATGACAGAGAACAAAATTTAAACAACCCGTTTGATGAAAAATTAATGAAGATTTCGGAAAGTATGTCTTTTGCACTACCAAAGTACAAAGCATACAATTTCGTAGGTGGTGCACAGATAACGTCATATGCTAAATTAAAACAGTGGTTATTGGAATTAAGAGGTAGAGAGGACGCTGTTGAACATCTTGAGTATACAGTAAGAAAAGCTGAACTTGAAATCGAGATGGATAAGGAAAGTAAAGAGTTCATTACCGATCCTAAAAGAAAAGAAATGATTGATTTAACAGTTGCTGATAAACTTATCGATTTAAGAAAGTTTAAAAGAAACTTAAGAGATGCTTACAGAGAAAGACAAGGTTTTATTGAGTTAATTAAAGAGTTTTTAGAAACTGAAGAAGCCATTCTTCCAGATGGAACAAAATTAATTGATGTGTTTGGTAATCCAGAATTGGAAGAAAAATATGAACATGAATATTGGACTGTTCGTATGGCTAAACAAGCAATGTTAGATATGATTTCATATGGTAGAATTGGTACAGGTAATTTAGATTCAATCTTAATGATGGAACCTGAACAACAAAAACAAGTTTTAACACTAGCATCTGCTTATACAATATCGATAGATAGAAATATCAATCACTTAATGACACAAGCAACAACAAATAATTATTCAATTGAGGAATCATTAAAAAATCAATTAAAGTTAGATAACTCAAATAAAATTGAAACAGAAAAACTATTATAATGACACATATTATTTTTAAACTTCAGGGTAATGTTCCAGGGTACATTCAAATTATTGGTATGTACTTAAATTACAACTATGGTAGAATTGCAGATGAGTACAATGATATGAGAGTTGAACTCAATAAACTTGGAGCAGCAATTATCTCACCAGAAGTTGCTAGAGGATTTGTATTCGCTGACATCTATAAAGATTATATTAGTGTTAGAACTAATTCTCATATCATGGATGAGATTCCTCAGTTAGCGGAATCTGGAGAAACAGATGAACAAAAAGTGAAACACTTTTTAACCGATGAAGACAAAGCTGCCGGTGTTGCATTTAACAAGGCTGTTATGAAAAAACTTGTTGCAGATAGATTCTCTGAAAGATATAAAGAATTAATGGTGGATGCATCTATCTTAGAAAAAGATACATGGGAAGAACAAAAGAGAGAAGCGTTTGGTTGGACAGCAGACAGTGATTATCAAACACCAATCATTGATATATTATCAACAGGTAGAGGAATTGATAAAGCAACTTTTGTTCAAAAAATTATCAATAATGTAACTGATTATAATACTAAGTTAGCTAACTTATTGTTAGAACAACAATTATTAGAAGAAAGAATTAAAGCATGTCAAACTATCGCTGATTGTCATAGACTAAAGCATGAGAAATTTGGTGTTGCTATGAGTAAACAACAAAAAGAGGATGAGAACGTATCAGTAACACCTCTTACATTGAGAATGGACTTCTAAAAAAAATTTAATGAATTTAGCAATTAACGGGACATGTGCTAAAGGTTGTTCATTTTGTTTCACTAAAGAAGATGCAAGATTAAAACATACATTAGGCGACATGTCATTAGAAATGGTTGATAAAATTATCAACCATTATCATTTAGATACACCGCAAGAGGAAATAACAATTCTTGGCGGTGAACCAACACAACATCCTAATTTTATTGGTATTCTTGATCATATCTTTTCAAAGAATATAAAAGTAAATTTAGTTAGTAATTTCTTATTCAGTAAAACAATAAGAGATTACTTAATCGAAAACATTAAGAACATTCGATGGGTATTCCCCAATGCCGCTGAACTTAATGAAAAAAATAGAATAGTTTTATTTAAAAAGAACTACCTGGAGATTTACAAGGCTTATGCTAATACCTGGGGGTTTGATACAAACCCGAGACTTTATTTAGCTGTAACGATGTCTAAAGACTGGAAGGACAGAAACTTCTACGAGTATATCAAATGGTTATACCATGAGCTAGATGGTAAAATAAACGCAATTAGGGTCGGTTTAGACCTCACAGGGACCTATCTCGTTAATAATAAGGAAATGGGCGCCGAGATCACTAAGATCCTTAAATTCGGCTTATATAACGGCATTAAGATCACTTCAGATTGTCAAGTTCCACCTTGTTTATGGGAAGGAAAAACAAAGAAAGCTGTTTTAGAGAATTCTTTAAATTTTGCAACCTTTAAGATCCCTGAATATGAAACCATATGTGGATTTATGCCATTGGATGTTTTCCCAGACGGAAGCTCAATTCATTGTTACCCACTACAAGATAAGGTAAAGATTGATAATGTTTTGGAAATATCAGCTAAAAGTGGTATATTAGATTTAAGGGACGAGTTTGATAAACTATACACCGAAAATCATAAAAATTATACAGTACCACAAGACTGTTTAGATTGTGTCTTTTATAAGAGCGATTGTAATGGTATATGTGGTGGATGTCTAGAAGGTAACAAATAATGAAAAAGATATTCTCAATACCGCTTAATCCGATGATGTCGGAAGATATGTTCATGAATAAATTTTATCCATTCTTAGAAAGAAATAAAGAATGGATATATGACATTTATTTTACCTGTAGAGTTCCACCATTTACTCAAGATGCGATGGGCGCTGTGTTCAGAGATGAGGATAGAGATATTGTTTTCGAAAACGCAATGATCATTCAACAAGCATTGGGTATTAGAATAAGCGCGACATTTAATAATGTTAATGTTTCACCTAGATATGACAACTACAAATTGTTTGTTGATAATTTAAAACCTTTATATGAAAAAGGTTTGCGTTGCATTACCATTCCACACGGTCATTGGGTAGCGATGGGGTTAAAGAAACACTTTCCTGAAATGGAAATTAAAAATACCATTTTAAGAAAAGTTGCAACCGGGCAAGACTTTTGGTATAATGCTGATCAAGGATTTGATTATATTAACCTTGATAGAATTTTAATGAGGGATGTTGAGGAATTAAAAAACATCAAGAGAGCGCAATTAAAATATTATGAAGAGAAAGGTAGATATGTTAAATTATCATTACTGGTTAATGAGGGATGTTTAGGTAGATGCCCAGTAATGGATGAACATTATTCATACAACAATCTTAGAACCAATAATGAATTACCATATTTTCATCATGAGATATCCAAAGTAACTTG
>JACCDT010255516.1_pt1 | contig 79116 bp, 55 predicted proteins | sample 7446291 | NCBI WGS metagenome assembly JACCDT01 (sample SAMN15323446, study PRJNA562643) | freshwater metagenome | isolation source: river surface water | place: USA:Blue River Watershed | collected 2017-08-17 | reverse complement strand
TTTTTAGTATAATTATCAATCCCATATTTTTCATAATAAAAATCTAATAATTCTGGAGTTGATAAATTATTTGTATTAGGAACTTCCCACATTTTCCAAAAAGGAGCTAATGGATATAAATTATATGGATTCGAATTTATTATATTATATGCGATTGAATTTTTAAATTCATTTGGAGTTAACAAATCATAACATCTAATAATATCCATATTATTTTTTGTAGCACCATTCATTACCATTTTATGAGGATTTTTCATTTCTTTATCAACATGTCCATTTCCAGCTATAATTACATCTTTCTTTGCTTCTAGAAAAAACATTCCACAATCACCTAACACAATTACAAATCCGAATGTTTTTATTTTATAATATTTATTATTGACCTTATAAATAATATTTTTACAATCTTTAATTTTTTCATTATTATAATAAGATGTATCATTTAACCAGTGAATAAAAATATTGTCTTCATGCATATCTTGTGGATAAATTTTATTTTTTGTTAATAAATGATATGTTGCTAAATAACTAATACATATATAATCATATAATTTTGATATATTGCCACATTTGATTCCATTTGGTAAAATAACAGACCCATCTTTATTTTTTGTGAAATATATAAAATTAAATAAATCTTTTAATGTTGTAATATAGCTTTTATGTTTATTATTTCCAGATAAATTTTTTAAATCAACTTCTATTTCTTTATTTAATCCATGTCTGGTTGTTATAATTTTATTTATTTTGTTTTTTTTTAAACATGTTCCATATCCTAAAATTAATGGTAAATGAACAGTTTTTTGATATAATTGTTTTATATACATTAAAATAATTACTTCAGCAGTAATACCATTATTATTTCCTATAATATACAATTTATTACCAATTATATCAATATTTATATCAGGTTCATTTGTTAATTTAATTGCCTCTTTTACAACAACTGGTAAATATACTTTTTCATTATCAATATTAACTTCTATATTTTTAGATTCAGGTATATATGCTATTCCAAAAGCACCTTTTCCTAATACAGTTGGACAAAATTTATTATATTCAATTGTATCAAGTAATTTATTTTTTATTGTTTTTTTATCAGATTTAGATATAAATTTAATTATTTCATTTATTTTATCATTAAAATTATCCATATTATATATAAATAGATAATAAAGAAAAATTCTATAAAATATATTTAGAACTTATGAAATTTTTTTGAAAATTGGATAAAAAATAGTTTTGTAAATTAGAAATATATAAAAATCCAATAACATTTTTAACATTTTAATTAATTTCTATCTAGTAAAAAATTTACTGCTATTTAATATCATTACCATTATAATTCCATATTTTTATATATATAAATATTAATAATAAATGAAATTTAATTATCTCTATAATCAGAATACTCTTGAACCTATTCCAATACTAATAAACATGTTGGAACAATTCAAAGATAAATTTAAAAAATATAAATGTTTAGAAATTGGTTGAGGTAATCTTCTTAGTTCAATTCCTAATACAAAATATTTTAAATCTTATGATGTTATAGAACCAAATGTTAAATTATGTGAGATTGCTTAATTTAATGTTAATAAATTTGAATCTAATATTCAGTTATATTGTGATACATTTGATCATTTTTTAGAAACTACAGATAAAAAATTCGATATTATGGTATTTATTCTTTCAATTTTTAGTTAAATATGTTTTAAACTTAAATAGTTTATTGAATTTAAAATATACTATATTGTAATATGTGTTTAAAATTATATTTTAAAGAAGAAAATTCAGATATATTTTATAAAAAATATATTCTGTATAAAGAAAAATATTTGAATCTTAAAAATAAATTATTAGTTGAACAAGTTGGAGGATCTAGTAATTTAATAAATATTGTTTCGTTTAATGTATTAAATGAATCTCAAGACATCAGTTTTATGACATTTAAAAATTACTCTGAATATATTAAGGAGATAAAATTAATAGATAAACCTACAAATAAAAATTTAAAGAACTTATTATGGAGTTTAACAAAAATAGAAAAAAAAGAATGGGCATTATTTAGAAAATATAAATTACTTGGTATTATCCAATACTATTTATCACAAAATTATATTTGTTGTTTACAAGAAGTTTCAGATAATTTACTTCAAGAAATAAATAAAAAATATGGTAAACAATATATAGTTGTATCAACATTTGATCCAACTAATCCTAAAGAAATCGAATATAGAGTAACAATTTTTCCTCTTAACTATCAAATAAAAAATTCATCAAACATTCTTTTTGATGGTCCAAATATAAAAAGAAAAGATGGATTATTTACTTTAGTATCAGATGGTTCCAAAGAATTTATTTTAATTAATTTACATTTTTATTGGAAATCAAATGATACCAATTATAAAGATTTTGCAAATAAAATATTAGATAAAATATCTCAATATAACTTACCTTTAATTATTTGTGGTGATTTTAATTTAAATATTGAGCATCCATTTATGAAAACATTTATTCAAGTTTTAAAAACAAAAATAGATATTCAACTAAATAACCAAAATTATTCAAATAATTTCACGTCTTATAATACAAGAACTAATGAATTAGGTTGGATTGATCATATATTGACTTGGGGTTTTGAAGTAACACAATCAACTAACACAACAAATAATATTAATAATTATGAAATTTTTTATAATGTCAAAAAAATATTAGATGAATTACTTGTTTTTAAAGATAATTTAGACGATAAAAATAATAAACAGATAATAGAAATTTTTAATAATAACAAATGGATTTCTGATCATAAACCTGTTTTAATAAGTTTAAAATACTTAAAATAATAAATCTTACAGTATATAATGATTGATCCAAACCTAATAGCTTTGGTTGAAAAAACAGTTTATAAAAAAATTTGTCGTAACTGTTATCATAGAAATCCTATAAATAGAACAACTTGTAGAAAATGCAAACATAATGATTTAAGATTTCAACATAAAATTAAAAAATAAATATTTTAAAAATAATATTATAAATTTTTAAAATGTATGATAATTATATATGGAAGTTTTTGATTCAAAACAAAAACAAATTATTAATCCTATAATAATAATTTTAATTCTCATATTTATTTATGTTATTTGGGATAGCTTTTTTGAATATTTTATTAATGTTCCGAGCACAAACTTATCATTAATTGACAAATTTTTAAAACAATTTGAAATAGATAAAGCAATTGGTTTAATGTTTATTACTGATGATCGAACTTTAAACTATATAACAAAAAAAACGAAAATAAATATAAACCAGAAGAAACATATCAAGTATTGCGATATAATCGAAGACACAATGTTAAAAAAATCAGAAAAAATTTATAATCTTAAAGATATATTAAAACCACAACACACAGCAAAGTTTGGTTCTATATATCATAATAAAAATAATTACCATATTATTAAAAAATGTAATTTTAAAGATATATCAAATCTTTCAATTAATAACAATAAACAAAAGTATTTAATATCAGCACCAATACAATGGTTTATGGATAACAATTTGATGGAAAATATTGATTACACAATTATTGGAATTAATACTGAAAAAGCTAATTTAATTTTAAATAAATTTTCAGAAATTCCAGATAATAAAGTAATGGTTTTGTGTCCTTGTTTAACAAATCAAAAAAAAATTTATGATATGAATGAATTAATCATTGGGATGACAGTTAATGATATTGGTGAATTATTAAGTTTATCCGAATAATTTATTTTTTAATTCGAGATATTTGATTTTGTACTTGAGATATTTATTTCTATGATTAGTATCATTAAATTTTTGTAATAAAAAGTTATCTAAATTTAACAAGTTAGTATCATGAATTGGATTTATTCTTTGGATTAAATTTTCATACATTTGTTTATTAATTTTATTTGCAATGTTATTAATAATTAGTCGATTAAAAATTGCGTTTGTAGTTAGAATATTAAGGTCGTTTAGTTCTTGTTTTGGACTTTTTGTTGTATAATTAGCTGCAAAATATTTTAAACTGTTTAGATGTTTTTGATTAAGATTTTCTAGATTATTTATTATAAATGTGGCTATGAAAAGTAACATTGGATTAATCTCATCAAAATTAATTATAATGTTCAAATTTTTATTGAATATTTGAAAAAATTCATGTGATTTAACAACATCAATAAAATCAATATTTGGAAATAATTTATAATTAATTACAGTAAGATTATGATCTATAATTGGATATCTATTTAGAAAGTAACCTATTAAATATCCCGGAATTATAACTAAATTACTTATTTCATTAACCCATACAAAAAATATTCCCGTATTATTTTTATAATATTGATTTGCATTATAACTACAAAATAAATTGGGTAAAAATCTAAATATATTATCAATACAAATTGATAAATTTGTTAATTGTTCTAAATCCCAATTTGTTGTTTTTAATCCAAAATTTATAGAATTAAAACTAATTTTAGTATTTTTTTCACATACTACATTACATACTATTATATTTTCTTTTTCTTGTTCGATTTGTTGTTCTGATGTTATTGAGTTTGTATTATATACTAATTTGAGTAAAGTTTTACTATTATTTATTGTATTAAATAAAAAATCTAAACCACGTGATTTAATTTCTTCCAATGTAAAAATACCATTAAAAAATTCATCAGTATTTGCACTATCTGGTATTTCCCCAAGATAATAATGTTTTACAGTTTCTTTATAGATATCAATAAAACATTGATTGGCTACTCTGTATTTTCTAATTTCTGATTTTATAACTTGATAATTTAAGTAATCTGCTTTTTGTTGTTTTTGTTTATTTTCATTACAATTAAATAATTCAAGCAATTCATAAGATTTAATGGGATCACTTTCTATCAATAAAAAATCCACAGTATGACCCATATTTAATTTTCTTAGCCTAAACATTGATTGTGCAGCTTCAGAGTAGGTTGTTAAATTATCAACAATACATAAACCCCTTAATACCGGGTAATTATCTTGTTTTAAATCAATTCCAATTATATGGGTTTGACTATAATAAAAGAATGGATTAGTATAGTTTATTGATTGATCATACAATTCTATTTTATTATTAATAATAGTATATTTAATGTCATTTTCATCCAAAAATATAATAGTAAATTTATAATCTGGTTTTTCCTTTTTAATAAATTTAAAAATTTCATTTGCAATAACATTGTTTGAAATATTTTTAAAAAGCCCAACAATATCAATAATTGCATTATAATTAATTAAATCAGAATTATCAAAAAATACCTTTGTAATAGCATCATTATCACACAATCTACTAATTTTGGAATTTGTTATAACATTTGATTTTAAAACCGCATGATTTATATTTAATTTTTCATCATGATCTTGATAAATTTCATTAAAGTTTATACTTGAATTTAATCTAGGTAAATTAATGTTAAGAGTACCAGAATAACCAATTTTATAAACACTATTAATATTAATTATATCAATAAATGAACAATTATATTGCCATTCTGGAAGTAATACATTGCTAAATATTTTATCAAATATTTCATTAAACTTTCCTATACGATTTGATTCTAACAATTTATTTATAAAGGTTGGATTAATATTATGAGGAGATTCTTCAATGTTAAAAATTTTACTAATTAGATCATAATTAATAATAAAATTAACAATAAATTTATCTGCATTATAATTTTTTAGTATAACCCAATAATATAGTGTTAAGAAGATAGTTAATACTGCTGAAGAAAAATTAGAATCAACCAATGGTTTATCTTTGTTTAAATAAGGAATAGCAAAGCATTTTGTTGGATGTATACCCCAGTTAACATTTTCTTTTAATACTTTATTATTAATCTGTTCCAGTATGTTATTAATATCATTTATTATTAATTCAATGTTATTTGATGTAAATCCTACAGTTAAATAATTAAAATCTTTTAAATTATCTATTGAAACATTCTTTGATCCTTCTTTTATTTTTTCAATAAATATTTTTAAAAGTTTATATAAATTTGTTATGCTAATGTTTTTATCAATTGTTTGATTAAAATTACTTTTAAGAGGATCGACTATAGAATCAAATTCATCTATTAAAAAAACCAAGTCTTTGTTAAATGATAAATCAGTAAATTTTCCACCAAGAAATAATTTTTTAATTTCAATATCAGACACAACATTAATTTGTTTTTCAATATCAAAAATTTTAATATATCTATCCATTGTTTCTTTTGTTTGTTTAACTAAATGAGATGGTACTATTATATAAATTATTTTACCATAAATTAAACTTAAGTGAATAGAAATTAATGGAGTAATAACAGATGATTTACCTTTACCCATCATAAAATGATGTAATGGATATGATAATATTGTAGGATTTTCTTTATAAATATTAACATGATCTTGTTGAATACAAGGCTCATTGGATCCCCCTAATAAACTAATTTGATTTGAACTAATAATATTATAAGTTGATGTGGTTTTTTTATTTTTTAATTCATATGGTTTATATTTTTTGTTATTTATTTTATTTTCCCATAAGATATAGTTATTAATAATATTTTGATATCTTTCAAATTGCTCTTCGGTAATAGTTAAGCCTGATATAATTTCAAACATAATTTCAAACAAATATTTAAATTCATTGGATCTTGAGTCATATAATTCAGAGTATATTTTTAATTGAGAACACAAAAAATTATCATTTGGATCTGTTATTAGTTCTAATAATTTTTTACAAATATTCTTGTATTTATGTAAATTAATATAGTTAGGATAGTCTGAATAACTGTTTAATAAAATATTTCCAAAACTATTTGTACTATTAATTTGATTATTTAATATAACTAATTTTTTATCAATACTTGAAATAATTTTGTTAATTTCACAATTAAATATTTCAGTATTAGTTCTATTAACAACACATGTACTTATTTTAACAAGTAATTTATTTAATGATTTCAAATATTTTTCTTCAAATTTATCAGTATTTGTACTATCATTAATTTTAATATTAATTATTTGTTTACTTTCATCTCCATCCGAATAAATAATTTTAACTTTATCATAATTACCATCATTAAAATTAATTTTATTTGAAAATACTTTGATTTTATTCCAATACAACAGTCTTGTATAATAATTAAAATAAAATCCTGATTTTTCATTATATTTATTCAGGTATATAATATTCCAATCATTAGCTCCATAATTTAAAATAATGTTTTGAAAGTTATCCAAATTATTTTTATCGGACAATAGATTAGTTATAGGATTAATTTCAAAAGTATATGAATCTGGTTGTAAACTAATTGATTCTAAAACATTTAACTGATAAATATCTTGGATTTTTGTTGTGAAATTATTGTTTACAAATAATGTAAAATACCAGTTTAAATTATTAGACCAAATTAAATGAGGACAATTTGTTGGTATTAAATTTTTAAATGGATAACTTATTTCCTCAAATTTCCAAACTTTAAAATTATTATAAAACACGGAATCAATTCTAAATTCAATAGTTTTGCTACTAATTTTTGAAAAATTACAATTTAACTTTATTGATTCTTTATCATTTACTAAATACATGTCTTTTGATATATCATTTCCTAATCCCGACTCAAGTAATATGTAAGTATACTCATCGTGAATAAATAAATTAGAAATTAATGAATAGTGACTTTTTGAATTCGAAATATGAATCAAATTAAAGCTGATTTCATTGATTAAAATATCAGTACCTTGGATTTTTAAATTAGGTATTTTATCTGCTAACAATGATTTTATTTTAAATATTGGATCAAATAATGAATCTTTATTTTCAACCAAATAAGAAATAAAAACTTCTGAATCGTTGGCTTTTACAATATTATTTAAAATATTAAAATAGTCTTCCCAAGAATAAATATTTGCATTGTAATTTAAAAAATTAAATTTGGTATTTTTATAAAGTGGATTTTTTCCAATATTTTTATTAAACAAGAGTTGTAAAACTGGAATTATGTCATCAAAGTTATAATAGGGTAAGTTGATATTTTGACGTTTTTTCCAATATTTTTTTCCAAATATTTTAATTAATTCAATTCGTGTATTTGTATTTAGAAAAATTGCTTCTATATTTAATTTTATAAACATTGTTAAATTTATTTTATCAAATAATTTCATCATGTAAACTGGATTATTTATTAAAAACTGTTTAATATTATCATAGTTTTTTATGTTTGTTGGATATACTTTAAAAATAGATGTAGTAGTATTTAAACAAGGACTAATAAATTCAACATATTTACAAAAGTTAATTTCTAATTGATCATCATTTTTACTTTCAAATACATTAATTTTTTGACTAATAATTGTGGAAATAATATTGCTAAATAAAAAATTACTAATTTTTTCTGATAATCTGATGGCCATATTGTCATAATATTTATTATTAATAATATTAAACATTTTTACTAAAATTGAATGAAGTAATTTGGTTTTATGTAAATATACTATAAATAAATCTATTTGATCAAATGTATTAATAAGTGGTTTATCAATATTTAATACCTTTTTTAAATTTGCACATTGTAAAAATTCATAAAAATAATTTACAGTATCCCAATATTCAATAAAATATGATGGTTTTATTTCAGCTAAATCACTATTAACAAAATTATTTACCTCATTATATTGTTTAATTAAATTATCCAAGTCAGTAATATCTTCGTCTGATTCTAAATAATTTAATACAAATTGCTTACCATAAACTGGTTTGTTTCCAAATGATGTTGATTCAATTAAATCTTTTAATGGTTTATGTATTAGATTAATTTTATTAGATGTAAATAAATTAGGTTTAACATTAAAGCATACATAAACAAAAACTAAAAAAGAATTAAGATATGATACATTATTATTTTTAAAATTATTAATTAAAAATTCAATAATTTGTTGTGGTTTTAATTTATCTATATTAGTTAATTCAATTGTATTAGTAAGAATATTTTCATTAATAATTAACGGGTATGTTTTATATTTACAATTAAATTCAATCCCGTAAATAAAGTCTATTTGATTATCTAATACTTCAGCAGGAACAATACCTATGTCAACTAGTTTTTTACAAACATTTTTCATATAAACAAATTGAGTATTTGGGTATGTATATTCAAACCTAAATGTATCTGGATTAAAAGTTGTTTGAATGGCTTCGTAACATTTTGAATTAATATTTTTTATTATGTTAACGTATTTTTCTAAACTATTTGTCATTAAAACATTATATAAAACAACAGGCCAATATATAGAAAACCAGGAGCAAGAACCACTTTGTTGAGGCAAAATATACAATAAATTCGTTTCAATATCATAATGTAATATTATTTTGTTTAATAATTGGTTATTAATATTATTTTCAGAGTTTTTAAGAATATCAAAATTGGAAATTTTAAATTTGGATAAATCAGTTAATTCTATTTGATTGTAATTGAATTTATCAAATTGTAAATTAATTAGTAAGTTATTAAAAAAATCATAATATAAAGTTGGAAACTCAATCATTAAACTTTTACCTTCAATTATTTTTAGAGGTTTAAAATCAACTGGTTGTTTTGAAGAACTTATATTTTTAAAAATATTTTTACTAAATTTAGTATTTATTGTTTTAATTGTATGAATATTATTTATATTTTGAATTTCAATTGAGTTAGAATCATTTTTTGTTATTTTAAAATTAATTTTGAATATTTCTGGATCAAGTTCAACATTTTTTATTGATTTTATATTTTTTATAATAGATATAATTGGATCAATAAATATAGCATCAACTGATTTTTCTTTATACTCATAAGATTGGTTTTCTAAATTTTTTGGGTTTTTAAATAAATCATATAATTCACCAGCTGAAATTAAGGTAAAAATAATTTTAAGTGTCTTTAAAGGCTCGCTATAAATATTTTTATCTAATACATAACCAATATAAGGTAAATAATATCTTTGATTATTTAAATCGGGTTCAACTTTAATAAAATTTTCATGAATATTTATACCCAGACCAGAATTAATAGTCATTAAATATTGAACACCATCTTTTTGAAAAAACAATAAAGAAGTTGCGTGGAGATCATGAGATATTTGAATAATGCAATATTCAAAAAAACCAAGTAATATAGATGGATTGTTTGGATTATTTAATCCATCTATAGAAAATTGTCTATTATTACTTGATAAATTAGACAGGGAACCATCGATATCACTTAGGTTAAAATTTGTATATTTTATAACAGATTTTGAGTTAACATTATGAAAAGATAATTCACAGTCTAAAAATTTTTTATTAGTAAAATCTATATCTAATATATTAATATTTTCATCAAAACCAAAAAGAATATTTTTTAGGAAATTAATTGAATTTATTGTTTGGTTACCAACATTTGGATCTAAATAACCATCCAAAAAATGATATATGGCTGGCTTATAAAGTTCAATATTTTTTAAAAAATTATTTTGTGACATTATAAATTAATTAGAAATTTATAATTACACTAAGTTAATATTATATTTAACTGCGGATTCAAGCATTTTGTTCCATAAAAATAATATTGTTAATATAGATTGGTTGATCGAATCGTTTAAATCAATAAATATTTTTGAAAATGATTTTATTAATTGGTTTGTACTATCTTTATTTTTTATGGATACTTTTACTTTTTCCATAACATCATTTCTACAATTATCAAAAATTTTAATTAATAATTTGAATGCTTCTAGTTCATTTTCTAAACTAATGAAATTATACAATTTTGACATATTTTTGGTTTCATAAATTTCATTTAATTCAGACTCGGATAAAAACTGAGCTCTAAATAAGGCAACTAGATCTGGTTGTAATCCATTTGTATAAATATAAAGATTATTAATTTTATCACCAAATAATTCCTTTATTTTATCATTAGTAATATTAAATGATAATTTATTTGAATTATTTTTTTTAATAATATTATAGTTAAAATATATATCAATAGTTGATTTTTTACTATTATTTAAATATAAGAAGGTATTTGTTTGTGAATTTTTTGTAAGTTTAATATTAATTTTACCTATGTCCGTTCCAAAATTTACATTTTCATTATTAACATTATCGCTAATAGCAATTAAATTTAACATTGGTATAATAATTTTATTGTCAATTGCATTAGTTTTAACAATAATAAAACTATGAAATAAACTTTCTTTTGAAAATATTTTTTTATACAACGGATTAATATTTATTATTTTTTCATGCATTAAATTAAATTTTTCAACCATTTCATTAGTTAAGCTTAAATAATTTCCTAGTAGCAATTTAATATCATCCTCAACACTATTTGATTCAATAATTTTTCTTGTTAAATTTATGGGATGATTATTTAAATATTCTGAAGCTGGTAACGTATTAATAAAATCTTTAAATTGAGAATCTGATCCTAAATAAATATTATATGCGATAAAAACACATAATTTTTCAAAGTCATCAAATAATTCAACATTATCAGAATTTATATATGGTAATTCAAGTATATTTTTGGAATTAATTAATACATTTTTATTAAATTCTAATAAAATTTCATCAGAACTAGTATTATCATTCAAATATATATTGTTTGTTTCAAGGTTAAAATCTAATTTATCGCTTACGACACATCCATTATCAACAAGCCATTTTTTTAATGAATTAAAATTTTCTTTATTCATTTTATATTTTATAATTATATAATATAAAATCTTTAAACGTTTTTCTAAAAAATATTTTTCTAAATTTAATTAGTGATATGGTTTTCAATACAAGTAAAATATTGAATAACTATAATATGATTAAAATATTAGGCAGAGGTTCTTATGGTTTGGTAGAACTGATTGAACATAAAGAATCAAAGGAAAAATTTGCATTAAAAACAATAAATTTTAATAATAAAGAAAATACATCTCAACTATTAAATGAAATAAATATAATGAAACAGTTAAATTCCAAATATTTAGTAAAAATATTTGATTATGAAATAATGGATGACACCATTCAAATAATTATGGAATGGGCTCCAAATGGAGATTTAGAACAATTATTAAAAAAATTAAAAGCAGACAATAAAACATTGCCAGATGATGTTGTTGAAAAGATTATTTATCAGACGGCATGTGGTATTAAAGATTTACATGATTATAAAATAATTCATAGAGATGTTAAACCTTCAAACATTTTGGTATTTGATGACCATAATGTTAAATTCGCTGATTTTGGAGTTAGTAAGCCATTATTTAATGAATCTCCAAATGCATATACACAAATAGGAACTCCCTATTACATGAGCCCAGAAATATTACACGGATATCCATACTCTTATTCAACAGATTATTGGGCTTTAGGATGTGTATATTATCAATTGGTAACTTTGGATAAACCATTTGAAGCTATAAATATATTAGCACTTATATTAAAAATTACTGGATCCAAATACAATTCTAACAAAATACCATCCAAATATAAAAATTTAATAATTAACTTAATAAAACTAGATAAAACAACAAGATATAATTATAAGCATATATTTAATTTTTGTGTAAAACAATGGTATTAACAAATATTGTTTAAACTAATAATATTGTTTTAACCACCACATTTTTCATATTAATTATATCAACTTTTTTAATATGATCTATTTTAATTATAATTAATTTGTAGTTAGTTTTTATAATGTTAAAATCATTATTTATAAAAATGTTAAAACTTGTTTCTTTTATTACTTGGGGAATTTTATTTTTAATAATTTGATCCCAATAGTCTTTCTTTTGTTGGTCTGTTAAATGAGTCTTATTTATATTATCATATTTCATCATTACATGTGATGCGTGAATTGAAACCATGTCTTTTACGTTTTCATGAATAATATTACCATAATCATCCGAATAATACACGCGCCTTATACCAATAGATTTCATCATTTCCAAACACCCATGACAAGGCCTCGCATTAACCAATTTGATATTGCATTTATCTTTTTTATCAATTCGAATTACCATAATGTCATGCTTCTTTCCCTTTTTTGCGTTTTTCTCTTTGAAAACGCCACCCGTTTTTACAATCCCAGTTCACCTGAGATCCAAAGTGCGAGATTATTGCATTGGCTTCAGCGTGGAGGCTACCACAAAATTTACCCCTACAATAATTTCGTGAAGCATTGCATTTTGGCTGTCCAACCATTTTACCATTTAATAAAACACATGCTGCTAGTCGATATTGAATAGGGCTGTTCGAAGCCTCCTGAATTAACTTATTAGATAACGTATTAAATTTCTGCGACATTAAATATCCCTTAATTGGGAAATATAAATAAAAATTATCAATTTTTTATACATTAAAAACAATAATAAGCTGTATTATAAACTGTTCAAAAATGCATCAAATCTTGATAAATATTTTAGATTTTTTTTGTATTGTTTAGTATCATAATCTTCTAGTGTTTCATCACCAGTATCAATATCTGATGATTCATCGTCAGACAAAGGAGCGATAGATAACTCATTAGCAGAATCATCTGCATTATCATTAGATTCAACTTCTGATTCAGATTCTTCATTGGAATCATAAACCAAACTATGGTAGTTAGAGTTAAAATGTAGATCTGAGTGTCCAGTAATTCTTTTACCAACTTTGTTACCAATTTTTTCAAAGTATTGATACAACAACCAGTCATACAAAACTACCCCGTTAATTTCAAAGGTCATAAGATCTGTGAAATAATATGATCCTGATGCAATTCTACAGTCGGATTTGAGATTAACATTAATTTTAAGATCGTCCGTGGACAAACTAGAAACTAGAGTATGTAATTTATCTTGATTAGTTGGCTGATCAAGATAAATTTTTGGAAAAAAGATACGAAAAAAGCTAAAAAGATTTTCAGGTGATGCACAAACTTCAAACTTGTCTTCGAGCTTGTATCTGAAAAATGGACGCTTATTGAGAAAGATGCACCACTTTGTTCTAAGTGGATAACCCTCGTTCTCATAGTAATCAGCATCCAAATGAATATCTGGATTGTTCAAAAAAAACTTGATAATTTGTTTGCAATGTTTGTTAGCATACATATAAGTTGCCATTCTTTGAATGTCCATTTTATAACAATAGTCAACTTTTTTAAGAAAGATTGAATGAAGAAAACGCAACAGCGAGATTTCAAAACAATCGGTATATGAAATTTTTTGTTTATTGTCTTTAAACTCAATTCTGTTATATTGAACAGGTTCGACAATATTATTAATATAGGTTTTAGTATTTTCCATTAGATTCATTAGAATCATCATAAACTTAAAAAATTCAATTTTTTTATTGTGGTTCTTGTACTGTTTTATGTGTTATAATCAAACAAAATTTAAAACAAATAAAAATATCTAATATCTAATATATGATTAATTTTAAAGATATGATCGGAGGTTTTTTAAATGAAAGCCTATTAGATATAACAAATGCTGATAATCAAAGATTACTTGCAAAATTAAAAACTGATGAAAAATTTTTTATTGAAAAACAAAAACAAATTGCAATAACACCATTGGAGTTTTCTAAAAAAATGGGATTAGAATTCTATCAAAATTTTTTACCAAATGATGCTAATACTTCGAAAAGTTTGACACCAGATGAAATAGAATTTCACAGAGCACTTGTACAATTATTAATTAATAATTTAGATGAATCACTAACATACTACAAAAAAGATTCATTTGAAACATACTTAAGAAGATATATTGGATCAAAATTATCTGAAATAAATTCAAATTTGTATTCTTGCATAACAGCATTTATTGATCAAATTAAATTTACATATGATGCTGATAAAGCAGCAATTGAAGCTGAAAAAAAAGCAAAACAATCTTCAAAGGGAGCGTCATCTTCTGCACCTGTTTCAACTGTATCTGCTGAACCATCTATGTCCGGTAAAAAAGCTAAAAAAACATCAATTGATTATAGTGACATTAAAGAGTGGATCTATTCATTTCCTACAATAAAAGAAATTTCATCAAAATCATCAGATGAAATATTTAAACTAGGTTTTGGTAATCAAGGTAATTTAAATGGATTTTATAAAATGAAAAATGCCGATTTAGAATTAAAAAAAATAGACAAACAAATAAATATTATAGTAACAGCTTTTACTGCTTATAACAAAAATGTTTCTGAAGATTTATCATTAATATTAACAAAAGAAAAAAGAGCTTATTATGATCAATTTTTAAAAATATTACCATTTTTTGTAGATAAATCAGAAGTTGATGCTAAAGATGTTTTTATAGATATGTTAGAATCAAAAAATTATGTTTTATATTTTTATTTAGATGGTCTGTACTATGAATTTATAAGAAAAGAAACTGATGAACGTGCCCCAAATAATCACTATATGATTAATGACGATTTTAAAATAACTAAAATTAGATTACCATTAAATAATCAAACTATTAATAAATCTGCTACAATTAAAATGCGAAATATTACTTTTCATAAACATTTTAAAAATTTGTTAGTTACTGAAGTTGATAAAAGTAACATTTTTAAATCATTTAGAAATACTTATTTAATTTATAAGCAGTTTCAAAACTCTAATGAAAATAAAAAGAAAATGTTTAGATTTCTCGAATATATGTTTCATCAACCAATAGAAAATGGAGAAATTGTACCTAAAAAACCATTAATTGGCAATATTATTAACTTGTTTATTTTAACAGGAAATTTAGAAACTCTATATAAATTTTTTGGATCTGTTAATACAGTCGATTATAAAATACATCCTATGTCAGGAGATAAAGCAGATATAATAATTAGTTTAAGAGAACTTGGTATGGATAAAATGGCATCAGATGATGAAAAAAATGCTCATATATTATTTTTTGATATTTCAAAACTATTAATAAATAAATTTAGAGACTTCATTACAACAAATCTTGCTAGTTTTAATTTTGAATTAAAACCAGATACTTGTGATCAAATTCTTGGAAAAATTAATGAATTAATACCAAGATTAAACCATGTAGAATATGCTCCTGGAATTCCAGATGTAGCTAGAACTCACATTGAAATGTGTAAAAGAGATGTTATAGAATTAATTAAAACAACTGCAATGTTTTTAATGGAACCAAAAAATAAAGAAGGGATTAATTTAATAAATGCATATAACTATTTTGATATTATTGATAACACTGATTTATTAACATTTAAAATTAATGATATTGAAAAACGTTTAAGAGAAGATCCAACTTCTGTTACATCACAAGAAAAAACAGCTTTAAAAGACATGCTTGGTAAAGTAAATGGTAACTTAAAAAAATCAAAAACTTTAGTATTTTATCATGCGGTATTAGACATTGCTTATTTACGTAAGATTTCTTATGATACAAAACAAGAATTAACAAATGCAAAAGATCATATTTTTATTGATTATATACTAGACGTAATGGTTGTGTATAGACAAAATTATGAAATTAGCATTCCATTTAACAAACATTTATTAACCCATTCAAATAGAGCTTGGCGTGCAATCGGACCAGATACAACTACTGATGAAATTTATAGTTTGGTAAAAACTAGTTATAATACTTTTGCATATGGTGCTTATACAAGAAAACATGGTGCTGATTGTGGTGAAACTGCAATATTAAACATTTTTAATTATCTAATATTTAATGAAGAAACCGGTAATTTAGATATATCAAAACTTCCAGATAATGTGCATCCAAAAATTAAAAGTTTTTATACCAAATATAATAGACTTGAAAAAATAGATACAAATGCAAGATATCAATGGGATGAAATTATGTACGACTATGAGTTTGTAATGCAAACACACGATTATTGTGTAGATAATTATCGCGGTATAAGATATAAAGTTTATTCTCAATTTGAAAACTTAAATGGATTTGTTGACACCATTGGTATTCCAAAAGACGAGGCAATTAGAAGATTTCAAATTTATGATGAGACAGGAAATCTTTTACCAGGAAAAAAAGAAAACAAGTATACAGGTCATACAATTCGTCCTGGTTATATCTCATTTGTAAAAATTTTAAATAAACTTACCGGATTTGATAAGACATCTGAAAAATATAATGATCGATTTGTTATGTCTAATTTAACTTTGGACTCTTTTAAAGAAATTCTTCAAACATTTAAAAATAGTACTAAATTAGACGATTATGTTGTATTAGAAGGAACTGATATTTATGATGAAATAGTTAGAGTTAAATTTAATAATTTTGCAATAACAATGAGATACGGGCATGCATTTGTTGAATACGGAGGAATAGTATCAGACAGAAGAGGAGCTAATGCTTTTGACGAAAGCGCGTTATACCGTAAGTTAGGAAGTACATCTGATTCAAAATTAAGATATTATCAAAAATCATTTACTGGTTTATCAACTTATACTTCACCAACATCAGACTTTCAAAAAACTACAATTAGTATTGAAACTTTTAAAAGAGATTATATGTATAAACTAACCGAGTATTTAACAATGGGATCAACTAGTGATAATATTGAATATATTTTAAATTTATATAAATTATGTTTAAGTGATGAAGAAGTTTTAGAACTGCCTATTTTGCCAGGGTCAATTTTTGTTAATTTATTTAATCCAGAAGACAATTTATTTTTTAAAATATTTGGAAAAAAAAGCAATAACAAATTAACTTTTAATTTTAAAGCTTTTAATGCTTTTGCTAGATTTACAAACTATAAGGTTATCAAACATCTTATTTATTATTTAGATGGTGTTAATAATCCAATTAATGACAGAAAAGACACTATACTAAATTTATTATTCAAGTTTAATAATGAAACCATGATTAGACAAATTATGTTAGAAGATAAACCAGATATTTTAATTCTTAACCAATACGGGAATAATATATTACACTATCAACAATTTATATATGATGATTCAAAAATAGAGTCAAATATTAAATTATTAAAAGAATTAGTAGATGAAAATGTATGGAATCAATTGGTTATACATAAAAATATTAAAGAGCAAATTCCTTTTATGGCAATATTATCAAAATCAAATATATATGTTTCAGACTTATTACCAAAATCAAATAGAGTTAAAGTTAATTTAATAAAACAAGTGTTAATTGATTATTTCAAAAAACAAAATAATGTAAAAACTAAAAAGATGACAGCTTCTAAAAGGGCTGATGAAATTCGATCAAATTATGAATTTTTATCTAAAATTAGAGATATTATTGGTACTATAACTAATACAGGTATTAAACATCAAGTTTGTTCTTTATTAGTAAAAATAACTGATAAAAAAGGATTGTTATTTGAGCAAAGTAACTTTAATAATTTTAATGCTCTTATTGATCAAGAATTAGCTAATAATAATTTTCCAGAAAACGAAAAGTTTTTTGTTAATTCGCTTACCACACATTATTTATTTACTGATCCCACAAAAGAACAAAATATAACATCTTTTAACAAAATTTTTAATAAAGATCTGTTAAGTAAATATAATGTTAATCCATGGTTTAGTTTAAATATAGATCCATCTACTGTAACATTTGAAAGTTTTGTTAAAATCTTAATTGATGCAAATAAAATTGACATGTTGCCTTTGCTTGGATTAGTACCTTATGTTAGTTTATTCAAAGAGTGTGTTAAATGGTCAATTAAAAATTTTAATACTATTACTGGTATAGATTCTTTACCAGCAGAAATAGCAAGTAAAGGACTCAAATCATTGGTTGATTATAATGGAAATACAATTTATCACAATTTAGCTATTATGTCAAGATATTTAATGATAATAGAAGATTTAAATAAAGCTGAAATTAAAAAATTATTTGGAGTTTTAAATAAAGATTCTAATAGAGAAATATTTATTAAAGAAAATAATAATGGTTGGAAATTAATTGATATTTTTTCATGGTTCCCATATATTAAAGATAATGATATTGGAAGTAATTCTTGGGCATATGATAATATAAGAACTTGCGTTGGGTTGTTAGATGACTATTTTAAAAATTTTAATCCTGTTACTCAAAATATTGAAGATTATGTTATTGTTTTAACAAGACATTTAATTAGTAAATGGTTCAGATATTTTGATCAAACAAACATTTTAATAACAACTATCAATAGTATTGTAGAATCGAACTCAAATATTAACGACAAACTATTAAGTAGACTTGGTAGAACATTTAATTTACATTTATATGATGACTTTTTAACACCAGCTATATATATTAATAGAGATACATATTTAAGTGAACCTAATTTTGTTCTTAGTATTGGTCAAGTAGGTAATCCTTTACTAAGTAAACAAACTTTTAAAAGATCAAATGACATAACAATTAGACATCCATTAACTGAAAATCAACTTAAAAAACTTAATTTTCCAGAAAATCCATATTTAGAAATTGAAAATGCCTTTGATGATATTGTTTCAAGTAGACAAGTTGTAGGAGCAAAAGCTGATCAATTAGCACCTTCTGTATCTGCAAATGAATTAAATGAAAAATCAGCAGAAAACAAATATTACTTGCTATACAAAAAATACAAAACTAAATATTTAACATTAACGGAAAAATTATCCAAATAATCTATTAATGTCAGTAGCGTGTAAAGCTTATGATTTAAATTTGTTTTTAAATTCAATTAGTAACAAATTAATTTACAATTTACAATTAGATTGGTTATACGTTATCAATTAAACATTTAATATAGATATAAAATTATATTTATATTAAATACAAACATTTATATTAACTCGTGGTAATAAAGCTAAATTTATATGTAAAAACTACCTAAATCAGTATCTGTGTATCTTACACAAACAAATAGTTATAACTGTTAGATTTATAAGCTTACTTTTAATTTTGATTTTGATTTTATGTATGTTCAGAACTAAAACAAATAAAAATATCTAAAATCTATTATATGATTAATTTTAAAGATATGATAGGAGGTTTTTTAAATGATAGCCTACTAGATGAGACAAATTCTGATAATAAAAAATTACTTGCAAAATTAGAAACTGATGAAAAATTTTTTACAAAAACTAAACAAATTGCAATAACACCATTAGATTTTTCTAAAGAAATGGCTTTGGAATTTTATCAAAATGTTTTACCAAATGATTTAACTGTTTCAAAAGAGCTTAAAGAGGAAGAAATATGTTTTCACAAAAAAATTGTTCAATTATTAATCAATAATATAGATGAATCACTTATACACTATAAAAAAAGAGAGTCTTATGAAACATATATAAGAAAATATATTGGATCAAAATTATCTGAAATAAATCCAAATTTATATTCCTATATAACAGCATTTATTGATCAAGCTAAATTAACTTATGATGCTGACAAAGCCGTAATTGAAGCTGAAAAAAAAGCAAAACAATCTTCAAAAGGAGCATCAGCTTCTGCACCTTCTGCAGTATCAACAGTCGCTTCTGCATCATCTGCTACTGCCACACAATCTACATCTGGTTCAAAATCTAAAAAAACATCAATTGATTATAATGATGTTAAAGAATGGGTCTATTCACTTCCTACTATAAAAGAAATTTCATCAAAATCTGCAGATGAAATATTAAAACTTGGTTTGGGTTTAAGTTTAGATAATCAAGGTAATTTAAATGGATTTTATAAAATGAAAAATATTGATTTAGAATTAAAAAAAATAGACAAGCAAATAAATATTATAGTAACAGCTTTTGCTGCTTATAATAAAAACGTTTCTGAAGATTTATCATTAATATTAACAAGAGAAAAAAGAGCTTATTATGATCAATTTTTAAAAATATTGCCATTTTTTGTTGATAAATCAGAAGTTGGTGCTAAAGATGTTTTCATTGACATGTTAGATTCAAAAAATTATATTTTATATTTTTATTTAGATTGTCTGTACTATGAATTTATTAGTAAAGAAACTGATAATTCGGCACCAATTAATCACTATATGATTGATAATATTTTTAAAATAACTAAAATTCCAAAACCAAAATTAAATATTATTTTAAAATCAGATACATTTAAAATGACTAATATAGTAACACATAAACATTATAAAAATTGGCTTGTTAATCAAATTGATAAAAGCAATATTTTTAGATCATTTAAAAACACTTATTTAATTTATAAACAATTACAAAACTCAAATGAAAACTATAAGAAAATATTTAGATTTATCGAATATATGTTTCATCAACCAATAGAAAATGGAGAAATTGTTCCTAAAAAATCATTAATTAGTAATTTATTTAACTTATTTATTTTAACAGGAAATTTAGAAACTATGTATAAATATTTTGGATCTGAAAACACAATTGATTCTCATACAAATTTTACGTTAGATATATTGTTTATTAGAGATCAGGTTAATCCTAAAAAAGAGCATGCTCCAGACATTATTATTAGTTTAAAAGAACTAGGTTTGGATAAACTGACAACAGATGATGATAAATATAATCATATAAAATATTTTGATATCGCCAAATTGTTAACAAATAAATTTAAAGACTTTATTACAACAAATATTGCTAGTTTTGATTGGGACATAAAACTAGACATTATTGATCAATATACTCAAATGGATCAAAAAATTAATGAGTTATTTTTAAGATTAAATAATATAGGTTATCCAAATGGAATTCCTGATTCAGTAAAAACTCTTATTGAATCATGTAAAAAAGATCTTCTTAAATTTTTTTATTCAACATTTAAAAAACCAGAAAATGACGAAGGAATTAATTTGATTAATGCTTATAACTATTTTGATATTATTGATAATATTGATTTATTAACTTATAAAATTGATGATATTGAAAAACGTCTAAGAGAAAACCCAACTTCTGTTACACAAACTGATAAACAATCTTTAAAAGATATGGTTTTAAGAGTTAATAATAATTTTAAAAAACCAGCATCTTTAGTATTTTACCATTTGCTATTAGACATTAGTTATTTACGTAAAATATCGTTTGATGTTAAAATAGGGTTAACAAATAGACTAGATTATGTTTTTATTGATCATATAATTGATTTAATGGTTGTGTACAGACAAGATTATGATGTAAAGATTCCATTCAACAAAAATTTATTAACACATTCAAATAGAGCTTTACGTGCAACAGGACCAAATATAGATATTGATGAAATTTACAGTTTGGTAAAAACAAATTTTAACACATTTTGTTATGGTAATTTTACAAGAGTTAAAGGAGCAGATTGTGGTGAAACTTTAATATTGAATATTTTTAATTTTTTAATTTTTGATCAAGAAACTGGTAATTTAGATGAATCAAAACTTCCAGATAATGTTCATCCAGAAATTAGGAATTTTTATAAAAAATATAATAGATTAGAAAAAATAAATACAGATGCAAGATATCAATGGGATGAAATTATGTATGACTATGAGTTTATAATGCAAACCCATGATTATTGTGTGGATCCGGAAAATCACGTAAGATACAAAGTTTATTCTCAATTTGAAAACTTAAATGGATTTGTTGACACCTTTGGTATTCCAAGATCTGAGGCAATTGAAAGGTTTAAAATTTATGATGAGGCTGGAAATCTTTTACCAGGGAAAAAAGAAAACAAATATGCAGGTCATACAATTCGCCCCGGTTACATTTCAATTGTAAAAATTTTAAATAAACTTACTGGATTTGATAAAATATCAGAAAAATATAATGACCGCTTTGTTATGTCTAATTTAACTTTAAATTCATTAAAAGAAATTCTTCAGACATTTAAAAATAGTACTAAATTGGATGATTATTTTGTATTAGAAGGAACTAATGTTTACGACGATCAAATAAGAGTTAATTTTAGTGGTAATTTTAACCTCACTATGAGATATCCACATGCTTTTGTTGAATATGGTGGAATTAAATCTGATAGTCGTAGAGGTGTTGACAATTTTAATCCATTACTTATATATACTAAATTAGGAGTTCATCAAACTCCACCATTAAGATATTTTCAAAAAGAATTCGGTTTTTTAGGTATTCATACTACAACATATGAATTAAGTCATTTTAGACTTACAACATATAATATTGATGCTTTTAAAATTAAAGCTAATGAGATTATTTCAAACTATTTATATTTAAAAACTATAAATTATGACATTGAATTTATTTTAAATTTATATAAATTATGTTTAAGTGATGAAGAGCGTATTACTTTATTTCAATTACCAAGTGAAAAATTTGTAGAAAAATATAATCCAGAAGATAATTTGTTATTTAAAATATTTGGAAAAAAAAGTGACGGTAAATTATATTTTGATTTTTACGCATACGCTGATATTTTTGATAAAATAAAAGACTATAGAGTTATTAAACATATTATTTATTATTTGGATGGTGATGTTAATAAGCCTCTTGATAATAGAAAAGACACTATACTTAGTTTATTATTTAGGGCAAACAATGAATCTATGTTAAGAGAAATAATGAAGCAAGATAAACCCGATATTCTAATTATTAATCAATATGGTAACAATGTATTACACTATCAACAATTTATATATGATGAAAAAAAAATAGAATCAAATATAAAAATATTAAAAGAATATATTGATCCACAAACTTGGGATAAAATGGTCACTCATAGAAATTTAAAAGATGAAATTCCATTCATGTCAATATTATCAAAATCCAATATCTATATCAAAGATTTAATACCAAATTCTAATAGAGTCAAAGTTAATTTAATCAAACATATTTTAATAAATTATTTCAAAAAAGAAAATTATAAAATTATAAATTCAAGCACATTAACTTTAAAAAGAAAAAGTCAAATGAATGATATGAATAATTTTTTGTTAGGTTGTATTTTTAAAATTACTGACATAATATCTAACCAAGATATTAAAAGACAGGTTTTTTCTTTATTAATAAAAATTTTTAATAAGAATTCAATATTATTTAATCAAATAGACCTTTTTCATAGTTATAGACCGAAGCTTTTAGATAATTTATCTATTTTTAATAAGGATGAAGAAAATTTTTTAAGATTAATAATAAACAAAGATAATCGTATTAATATAATAAATTCTAACATAATTTTTAATAAAGAACTATTAAAAAAATATAATATAAATCCATGGTTTTATTTAGACGTTATGACTCCCGATTCAATAAGTTTTTCAGGGTGTATTAAATTGTTAGTTGATGAAAAAAAATTTGACATGTTACCATTGATTGGTTTAATAAATAATCCTGTATTTTGCAAAGAATGTGTTAACTGGTCAATTAAAAACTTTCATGTAATTAAAGATTTAGGCGATATACCATTAGAAGTTATACCTGAAGAAATACGAAGCAAGGGGCTTAAAAATTTAGTTGATTATAACGGTAACACAATTTATCATAATCTAGCTATAATGACTCAATATTTTCTAAAGGGATGGAAAAATATGAATATTGATATTAAAAAATTGTTTGGGTTTTTAAATAGAGATACTAACAGAGAAATATTTATTAAAGAAAATAAAGACGGTTGGAAATTAATTGATATTTTTTCATGGTTTACGTACGACGATGATAGTAAGAACCCAAGTATTAATGAATCATATGATGATATTAGAACAATTATTGGGTTGTTGGATGACTATTTTAAAAAGTTTGATCCAGCTACTCAAAATATTGAAGACTATGTTATAGTTTTAACAAGACATATAATTAATAAATGGTACAGATATTTTGATATGACAAAAAATTTAATGACAACTATTAATGGTATTGTAGCATTAAATCCAAATGTTAATAACAAACTTCTTGACAAACTTGATAAAACATTTGATTTACATTTATACGATAAATTTTTATCAGAAAAAGTAGATATTCTTAAAGAAAAATATTTAAGCGAACCTGCCTACATAATTACTATTGGTCAAGAAAACAATCCTCTTTTTAGTAAAACAACATTTAGTAAATCAAATGATATAACAATTACCCATCCATTAACTGAAAATCAACTTAAAAAACTTAATCTAAAACTAGATCCCTATGAGGATATTAAAAATGCTTTTGATGCGATTGTTTCAAGTAGACAAGTTGTAGAAGCACAACCTGCTAAAGTAGAACCTTCTGTATCTGCCAATGAATCAGACGAAAAATCAGCAGAAAACAAATATTACTTGTTATACAAAAAATACAAGACTAAATATTTAACATTAAGAGAAAAATTATCCAAATAATTTATCAATATTAATATATAGTAATGTCAGTAGTATTTGAAGATAGTGATTTAGATTCATTTCAAAATTTTATGAGTAACAAATCAATGTTTCAATTTGCAATTACATTGGTAATAGTATCTCATCTTAAAAATATTACAACAAACATAAGTGAAACTATTTTAACCCCAATTATTGATAAAATTACTAATTCAAAAATTAGTAGACTTAGTGTAAATTTGTTTGGTATAGATTTTTTTCTTGGAAAAGTTGTATCTAACCTTATATCATTTTTGTTTATGATGGTTTTATTATATGCATTTATTAAGACTAGTCGAATTGATAAAAAACTTAAAAAAGAACAAGCACCTTCTCCTGTAAAAGTTCAAGTAGCAAGTGAATCAAATAAAAATGCTTCTAGTCCCAGTAGCAAGGAAACTACTTCATCAATTAAATTAAATATTTAAAAAAATGAAAATTTTTAATTTAGATATAAAAATATATTTATATTAAGAATCAAATGGATAAAATTAAATCACAAACATTCACACTAACTTATGGTAATTGTGCGGAAAACCATAAATCAATGGAAATAATTGGTAAACAATTAGACTCTGGTTTAGAAAAAAAAGATTTGGACTCAGCATACACATATTTTACAAGCCTTGGTGCAAAATGCGAAATGATTCACTTAAAATACTTAATAAAAAATATTGTACCAGAAAAAGATTTTGATAAAATTCAAGATGCCTATTTACTTGTTGTTAGAGAAGGAGCAAAATATTTATTAAAAAAAGATTATCCTAATTTCAGTACTGATGAATTATATATGGAACAAGAAGTATTGGAAAAAGATAAAAAAGCATTTATGTACGGTCGAGTTGTAAATAAAAAAGCTCGTCATAATTTATGTTTTAGTGATTTTAATCAAGATGCAGACTATGAAAATAAAAAAGGAACTGTTGTACATTTTAATCGTGTAAAATATACAAATAAAATAAGATCAATGATTCCTCAAATAATTCCCAATGACAAAGTCAAAAACTTACAATGTGAAGGAAACTATTATTATGATGTTAAAACAACATATATTGGTATGCACGGAGATACTGAACGTCAAATAGTTATTGCTGTTAGATTAGGAGCAAATTTTAATCTTTATTATCAATGGTATTATCAAGGAGAAAAAGTTGGTCAATCATTTGAAACAACTTTATCGCACGGTGATATGTATTTTATGTCTGATAAAGCTGTTGGATATGACTGGAAAAAATCATCATTATACACATTAAGACATGGTGCTGGTCCAAGACATTTAATTGGATTAGAAGAAGAACCTGAAAAAAAGGCTGTTGAAACTAAAACACAAACAAAAGAAACTAAAACACAAACAAAAGAAACTAAAACACAAACAAAAGAAACAAAAACAAAAGAAACTAAAACAGAAAAAGTAACTAAAACACAAACAAAAGAAACCAAAAGCAAGTCTAAAAAACAAGCAAATAAAGAAATTGAAGTTTAATTAAAATTTAATTTAAAAAAATCAAATTAATTATAATGTTAGATCAAACACAAAATTTTTTAAAAGATTCTTTTAATTTTATTCATGTTAAATTTTTAAATTTATTATTATTTTTATTAGAGTTTTTTAGAACTAATACAGCAGGATTTTTTCAGTTCTTATTTAAAAATAACATTATGGCATTTGCTGTGGCTACTTTAGTAAGTACACAATTATCAAGATTAGTAACATCATTTACTGAAATATTTATTGATCCCATAGTTAAAAAATTATCATTTAATACTGTTGACAGCTTAAAAGAATGGGAAATTACAATTTTTGGAATATCTTTAAAAATTGGCTTATTCTTAAACACATTATTTAATTTTGCTATGATATTTATTATTGTTTATCAAATTTATTTGTTTTCTCAAAATCAAGATTTAACCAATGTAATTAATTGGTTAAGAAACAGTGAAGAAGCTGTTAAAGCAAGTAAACCAAAAGTTGTTGTTATGGTTAATGCAAATAATTGAATATAAAATAACTAATTCAATATAAAATAACTAATTCAATATAAAATAACTAATTCAATATAAAATAACTAATTCAATATAAAATAACTAATCTAAAAATTTAATTTTATTTAAATTATTTCTTCGTGTGTTAATAGTATTTTTTAATTCTAATAAGACCCCTGTCATTATTTTTTTGATTTCTCCACAGGTCATGGCTCCAGAACCAAATTGATTTTTAATATCATTTAGTTTTGATTCATCTAATTCAAAATAGTTTAGGTATTGGTAGCTTATATCAGTATTAATATTACCCCCATAAAGTTTATGTTCTTTTAATGTTCCATTACCACCGCCACCAGAAAATGCATATTTTTTAATTTTATCAGTTATTACTTGGTCACTATCTGACAAAAACAATGAAGACTCTGATCCAACCGATGAACTCATTTTTCCAGATACTCCTGTTAATGGTGGAATGAATTTGGAAATAATAGCACATGGTTTAATTAATTTCATTTTTTGAGCTATGTCTCTGGCCAATCTAAAATATGGATCTTGATCAATAGCATATGCAATTAGACAATGGGCTTGTTTATTAAACAATTGAGGGAATGCATCTGAAAAAGCTGCTGCTGTTTGATAAAATACCCAGTCAAAACATCCAATGTTTAATTCATCACCAAAACCAAAAACTGCTTTAATTTGTTTTATACTAACCATTTTTTTCATTTGACTAACAAATTTTTCATAATGAGTGTTTTTGAGTCTATATTCGGAATTAAAAAATATCCAAGTTTTTTCTTCATTAAATCCCACACCCATTATGTCTTTTATGTTTTCTTGAGCATATTGATTAATTTGTTCATATGTTAAATCTTTGAAGTAAAATTTTTCATCGTCCGCAATTTGAATAATAACATCACAATCAAATACATCTTGGAGCCATTTGGTAAAAATAAATGGAACTAAATGACCAATATGTAGGGAATCAGATGTTGGACCTCGACCAGTATAGATAAATATGGGTTCATTTTTTTCAAATGCATCAAGAAACTTGTCTAAATCACGGTGACAAAAAAATATATTTCTTTTAATCCATGGATGAACTGGATGTCCGGTAAGTTTTTCAAACCTTTCAACAAGTTGATCTGTAATAAGCTGGGTTCCAAATTCTTGAACTAGTTTATTGTAATCAACCGTACCAACTACTTTGGTTACATCAACAATAAAATCGTTGTTATCATTATTATTTGACATTGAATTAATTATTAGATGAATAATTATTAATTAAATCAATTTTTAATGGAATTTATTTTATAAAATTGTGGGACAGGGCGTGCGTGTAAAGTTATATAAGTTATATAACTTTTAAAAAATACTTAAGGATATAAATTCTAAGTTATATATATAACTAAAAAAGTTTTATGGAACATATATGTAAAATATGTAATAAGAATTATTCATCATACCAAAGTCTATGGATACACAATAAAAAGTACCATAATAATCATAATAATCATTTAAATAATCATGATAATCGTTTAGATAATCATTCTGATAATCAAAGTAACCATTTAGATAACCATACACTTAAAATAAAAAAATATAATTGTACAAAATGTAACAAAGAATTTTCGCATTTTCAAAACAGATGGAGACATGAAAAAACTTGTAAACAATCAAGTACTATTCAAGAAACTACTATTGATATTAAACAAGAATTAGCTGAAATTAAAAGTAAAGTTCAAAAATTAGAAAATAAAAAAAATAATAAAATTACAACAAATATTAAGGTTCAAGGAAACATAATTAATGGAAACAACCATGATTCGGGACCTAAACAAATTATTTATAAAACCGGTACTGAAAATGTGGACTTGTTAAACTATAATGAAGTTAGTACAATATTTAATAATGAAATTTCAAGTGTAATTAAATTAATCGAATTAGTTAATTTTAGCGAAAATAAACCAGAGAATCATTCATTTTGCAGTACTAATTTAGAAAGTCCTTATTTATCTTTTTATAATACTGATACCAATTCAATTAACAAAGAAAGAAAAAGACATTTTTTTGAAGAAGTTATTTGTAAAAGCATTCAAAACCATGAGATATTATATAAAAAGTTCAAGTCAAAATTTAATTCTGAAAAGAGAAAACAAATAGAAGACAACATTGAAAACTTAAAAATGATAAAAGCAAATAGTTTTAATAGTAAAATAATGGGTGAATTAATTAGAAAGCTTAATTTAATATCTTATAATAAAAGGGATTTAATACAGGATACTTGGACAGGATCTGGTTCTGGTAAAAAATATGAGCACGATAGTGATGAAGAATTTATGGCTATGTTATTAGATGATGAAGAAACACAAAAAATAATAGAAGAAAATAAAAAACTAAATTATGATTCTGGATCTAACTCAGATTCTGATAGTGATAGACCAAACTTACCTGGTTTAAATTTTTATAATAAAAAATTACAAACCGATAAAAAAAGATCAAACAAAAAAGATTTGGATGTTTAGCTATATAATTTAATTATAAATCAAATTCTAAATTTTTGGTTGCTTTTTTGTCCACAGTATTAATTGCCAAAGAATAAAAATCACTCAATGGCATAATATGATTGGAATAAAATTTATTACAAATTTCTAATCTTAAATAATGAGCTTCTTCAATTGTATCAGCCAAAATAATATAACTGATGTTTAAATCATCTAATTTTTGTCCAGGTCTATCTAACCGTCCTTTCATTTGTGGTAGCTTATCAGGTTCAGGTGGTCTTGTTAAAATATGATTAAATCCAACCAAATCGTTAAGACCATATGTTCCATTTGCATAAGAAACAACCACATGTGTTTTACTAATATCTGGATATAATCCGACATTTTCTAATGTTGCTATTTTTTCAGCTTCTTTTTTACTTTCCGCATATATTAATAATTTTGTGTTGGAATTTTTTGATGTAATTAATTGGATGTGTTTGTTGAAAATATTAATATAATTAACTTCTTCTCTGATTAATTTTTCTAAACTACTATATTTTAATTCATTTGAAATATCCATTTGATTAATTTTGTTATAATTCTCCATAAATTTTTTATCCATTTTTTCTTTTAATAAATTTTCTGTCCAAGTTCTTTTTGTTAAAGGTAAATTTACCTTAATGCTATCATAAAGTATGGTGTCCAAATATTCTTTGTTTTCTGGAAGCCCAGTATCTAACATTTTTAACATGTATAATAACTTATCAAATCTGGTTCTGAAAAATGTGGCACTTAATAATAACACTCCATGTTTGGAATTAATGACTTGTTTCCAAGCTTCCATAGTTTGAATGGCTTCTTTATTTTGTACTGTTAGACATTCATCTACAACAACAAAACTCCAATCTTCTTTTATTGGGTGTTCTCGATTTCTACCCATGGTTGTAATATAAATATTTAGTGTGTTGGCTAAATGTTTGTTTTCAAACGATCCATCAGCTTTTTGAGTTAGTAAATTTATATTATCAAAATGTTTTTTAATTTCATCAGTCCATGTTTTATAAAGTTTTTCTGTTGGTAATAAAACTAAGAATTTATTTAAATGATTTGATTTTTTATAAAGTTCAACACATGTGGCTAATGCGGTTAAAGTTTTTCCAGCACCCACGTTTGATGCATCACCAAAACCTTTTTTACCCCAATTAATATTTTTAACAATAAATTCAACAGTTGATTTTTGATGATCCCATAACTTTGTTTTTAATTTTACATCCATATACATAATATTATTATTGAAATTGGTTTTTTTAATTAAGTAATTCAGATCACAAATCATATGATAAAATTCAGGGCTTGATTTATTTGCCAAAAATTTTAATTCACCTTTTGGAACAAGTGTATTTGGATAACAGTAATGGATTAAATTTAACATTTCCAAATATTTTCCTTCAAACAAATAATCTACACTTTCATCCATTTTATCACCCATTCTAGTAACTTGACTAATTGTTATAATATTATCGTAAGCAGTATGGATTTTAACTAAAATTCCTTTTATTAAGTTCGCATCAATTTTAGACTTGAACTTTTTCAAATCAATTAACTTATTTGATGGATTATTTTTTCTTGCTTCAATATTACAGTCCATTAAATTTAATTGTTGAGAAGCTCCAATCATGTTATTTATAATTATTTGATCTTTGAAATTGGGTTCTTTAAATTCTACCAAATTATTAGGTTCAACTAATTGAGAACCATCAAACCAATTTAATTTAATAGTTTTATCGGAATAAATTATCGGTTGATTTAATGTGTCGATACCAATTTTAACCATTTGACTAATTTTCCATTTCCATCCTCCAATACATGTATCAATAGAAACTGTTATTTGATTTAAATTTAAATATTTGTAGACTCTATTAATATTTTTATCATATTCATCTGCTTTTAAATATTCTTCTGAATTAACATATTTAATTTGTATTGGTTTATTCGAATCAACCCAATCTTGATAACTAAAAATAACTTCAAGAACTTTGTCACCTGATTTTTCAGCGGGAATTCTTATTTTTTTACCAAATATTTTTAAGAACAAAATTCTTTTCTCATAAGCATTTAATTTTTGATCAGATTTTTTTATTTGACTTTGATTAATTTGATTAGTTTGATTGGTTTGATTAGTATTATTGGTTAAGTTTACAATATCAAATATATTTGTATATTCATTCCAATAATCTTTTTGAATGTCTAACATTTTCTTTACATATACTGATTCGGTCATGTCTTTAGTAATTTCATGAGGTTTTCTATTATTGAATTTGCTATTTAGTTCCCATACTAAACTGGATATTTGATGAGTTGATAGAGTAGTTCTTAAAATAGATTGTAGTTTAAGAATCATATTGGGATAACAATGAATATCAACACTTGTGTATTTTGGTATAAATCCATTAGAACATTTAGCACATACAACTTTGTTTTTATTTGGTTGAATACCAACTGGTTTATATGTTTGTAGCATATCAAAGTATTTTTTAATCATAACACCATCCCCAGACATTTTAGGCATGAAATTATATGATAAAAATATAACATTTTGATGTATATTATTTTTGCTATCAAAAACGGGAGTAACTTCTTTATAATTTCTCCATTCGTAATAATCAGATGGATCGTCTGCTTTTGATATTAGACTTGTCAAATTAACTAATTTATCAATAATTGATTCATTTATAATATAATCTGGTTCTTTGTTACAAATAAATGCAAGTGTTAAAATGTCAAATAAATTAGGTATGGAATTTTTAGAATTGGACTCTGTAATATAATAATACCTAAAATCTTCAATACAAGTAATAAAAAGTCTCCAAAATAATTGCCTGGAACCTGATACTTTTAAATACTGTTGTTCTGGTAAATTATATGGTTTAGCTCTCGCTAATTTACGTACAGAATCAACTAATAAATCAGTTGAACAAGATCCATGTCTAATACATTTTTGTAGGGTTGAACTTAATAATCCAACTGAGTATTTTTTAAGTTTAACATTAGCTACTTGTTCGCTAGTTAAAAAATGATCAGACGGATTATAACATATAATTAGATTATGTTCATTATTAGAATATTCGATACAATGGGATTTATTAATTTGATTAAAATTTATAAATGTGGCTTTTTGGTCAGAATTTATATCAATTATAATTGAACCAATATATTTATTTGGATTTGATAATAAATTTTTAGTTAGTATTGTATTATCTTTTTGAATTTTTGTCATAGAATAAATACAACAATAAGTAGCAGGTGGTTTGCCTCTTCTCCAATCTAATGTATCAATAGCCGAATGAAGTTCTTTACCAGATTTAAATACTTTACCTAACCAACTAGATGGTACAACATTAACACCAATATCAACTATTTCAACTGGTTCTAATATAGTATCAGATCTTACTAATAGTAATCGCAATTCCAAGTTATTAAGATAATAGTTAAAGTTAATTTTTTTAAATGGTTCCCAATCTATTTTACATAGCCTAAACCATTTTACAATTAGATAAAGTATGACTTCATAACCATGTGATATAAATTCTTCTTTTAAATGTAATAACCTAATTGCACCATCATATTCTTCTGCTAAAATTAGATCAATAGTTTTTAAAATTATTTGATCAGTTATTAATGGTTTTATTGGTTGTAAAACTTTGACAGTAAATTGATAAAATTCGCCGTTTCTGTTTAGTCGTAAAATACTATTGGTATCACACCCCCAAGTACCTACACATTCATAGTCTGCTGACTTTCTTGAAGGAGGGGTGTTATTTTTCACCAAACTTATAATGTCTTCATAGTTTGATTTTAATAGGTCCATATATTATAATCTAACTATTTGATGTTTATATAATTTTTTTTCAAAATTATTATATTAGGTTGTTTATATAATTTTATTATAACTAAAATAAGCTGTCCAAATATTCTTTGGCTTTCTTTTTAATCTCATTTTGTTCTGATTCTGATTTATTATCCCAATGTTTAACTTGTCTAGCAACCGCATAATTTGACTTGAGTAAATTTCTGTGTTTGAATATAAAGTTATAATATAGTGCATCCCAAGTTTCAGACCAATTATCATTTTTGCTTACTTTAAATGTGCTCATTTTATTGATGTAATTTGATGATGAAAAATAAGGTCTCGTCATCATTATTGGTGTTGCAAATTGACTCATACCATAAACATTTGCAACCATAACCCATTCATATGCATCTATTGCCCATTCCATAAAGATTCTATAAACTTCATCTGGATCAACTTGACAAATTAACATAAAATTACCCAAATACATGAGTCTTTCAATATGATGAGCATAAGCATACTTGACAATTTTATTAATTATAGAGTCAACTGGTTTAATATTTGTTTGACCTGTCCAAAATTTATCATTAAGTTTATTAGTATGTTTTAATTGATTAGATTTCATCATTTTTTCACCTTCTAAAATATAAAGAGTATATACATAATTTCTCCATCCAATAACTTGGCGAATAAAGCCTTCAAAAGACTCAATTGGTATTGACTTTTTATTTTCCAAATAATAATCATATGACTTGGTTACAACTTCATCATCAGTTATTAATCCAATATTCATCATTGGACTTAACACACTATGAAAAACAAATGGTTCTGATTCAGATACAGCATCTTCATAAGCTCCGAACTTACCAAGTCTTTCTTCTAAAAACTTGTTTAACCAAGTTTTAGCACCTTTTGAATCAATAGGATAAATAAAATGATCTAATGATCCATAATTATCTGGCCAGTTTTTATTCACATAGCTAATTGCTTCTTTAATATATTTATCTGATTTTGTTTTGGTAACAGTTGGTGGTACTTTATATTTGGGAGGTAAAGGTAGCCTGTTAGCAGAATCATATGACCAGGATCCACCGGTAGGTTTATTATTTGAATCTATTAAAATAGATAGTTTTTTTCGTTGATATTTATAAAATTCTTCATGAGAATACTTTGAATTTTTATAAATTATTTTTTTAATAGAATCAATTTCACCAGTTCTAACTAAAAAGTTTTTAGTTTCTAAAATAACAAGTTTTTTTCCAAATATATTTTCCAATTTTTTTTGTAAGGGAAAATCCCCTGGATAAAAAATAGTTACAGATTCATTTTCAGATTTAATGGATTTATAAAAGGAGTTAGATACTTTATCACAATCAATGTACTTTACATTAAATTTTTTCTTTTTTAACATGTCATAATATTTTTTCATACTGGCTCTATGATAAGCTAATTTTAATTTATGAAAGTCAAAGTCACAAAAGTATCTATGATCTTCAATTAAATAAATAGGTGTGGACTTTGGTAATTTTTTTAAATGATCAATATCAGAAAATAATTGGGTAGGGAATATTAAAAATGCCATTAGAATATTATTATTAATATAATAGAATAAGTTTTTAATTAAATAATAATTTATTTAAAGTATAATCAAGTAAATTAAAATTAAAGTAATTGATTAAGTTTTTTAAAGTTTATTTGAAGTTGTTAGTTTCGCTGATTAAATGAAGGTTATTAGTAACCCATCATTTAATGAGTTACTTATCCATAGCGCCGCGTAAAGGCCACTTCATATTCGCTATAGTGTACAGTTGGCTCACCTGACTAAGTGTCCATTCGCGGCTGTACCCGCTCTTCGTTTCAGGAGGGTCGCTCCCAAGGGTAGAATTCGCTCATCGCACCCCGTCATCCACTATGTACCTTTCGGTTTCAACTCGAAGAATTGAATGAGGTTTAGTACTCGGTTAGAGCCTATAACCACAACTAGTAGTGGACCTTTGTGTTCATCCCAGTAGAGCAAAGTCAGTACTGTTCAATAACACGGAAATACACAAAAACATACAAACATACATAACACATAACATAGAACATAGAACACAGAACATATAACATAGAACATAGAACACACATAATATATTTTTATTTGTTTTTGTATTTAAATTGAGCCAAAGGATTTAGTAAACCTCAAGCTCAGAGCCCATGTGCATGCGAGTCACCTTGTGGCGGCCAGCAGTTTTGGTCTCAGACTGTTCAGGGGCAACAGCCTTTTCACGCTGAGAAGGGCGAGCCTTGGAGACAACCTTCTTGACTTCCTTAGCATCCTCAAGTGCTTGCTTGTTCTTCTTCTTGTCCTCCATGCGCTGCTTGATTTCCTCCTGAGTCAGACGAGTTGACTTCTTGACAGGGGTAGAAGCAGGGACTGCAGCCTTGGGAGCCACAGTGGGAGTTTGAAGAGTTGCCTTGGCACGAGATCTCTCAACAAATTCGTTGATGGCATCGGAGAGAGAGTTGATGTTTGTGGTGAAGGAGGTGATCTTGCAGCCTTCAAAGACACCATCCTTAGCACAAGCACCGTTGAGGAAGTTGACAATCCAGTCGTAGGAAGTGTCTTTCTCGTACTTGTGGGTCACAGTGTCGCCGTAGACCACATTCCAGCAATCGGCAGACTTGGCAGGGACACCGTCAGTCTTGACAACCTTGGTGTTCATACCACGACCACACTTGGTCTTGTTGAAGACCTTGAGAGCCTTCTCAACTTGGACAGCCTTGGACTGGGAGTCGAAGGGACCAAAGTAGACCTTGCGGAGGACAACATCACCACTGTCACGAGAAGCAGTCATTTGCTCACGGAAGATGTAGTGGGTGTACATGCGGCCGATGGTGGTCATGCTGTTGAGGGGCAGAACCTTCTTGGGCTTGGTGTTGAGAAGGTCATCAATACCGGAGCTGAAGTCGGCATTCTTGAAGGAGCTGACATTGAACTCGTCATCAGAGCACTCGGAAGAGCAGTCAGAGTCCGAAGAGTCGGAGTCAGAGTCAGAGTCAGAGTCAGAGTCAGAGTCAGAGTCAGAGTCAGAGTCAGAGTCAGAATCAGATGAGTCAGAATCCGAGTCAGAGTCAACAACCTTCTTAGCAACAGGCTTGGTAGTGTTGGCAACAGGCTTGTTGAGACCAAAAGCTTCCAAGTTCAGGGAGCCGTCAGCCTTGATCAAGTTGTTCATGTTGAGGAACATGGCAGCTGCTTTCTCTTGCTTAGCCTGCTTTGCAGCAATCTTAGCATTGAGAGCGGTGTTGTCGGAAGCACGAGAGCTGACACCAGATGCAGTGTGAGACCAACCATCCTTCTTGGATTGAAGGAACTTGTCAATGTCGCCGTTGTAGTGATGCCACCAGCCCTTGAGGTAGAACTCGGTGTAGATGGCAGAGTTGGCAATGACTTCGTCAATTGAGAAAGCAGAAGCACGAAGAGCAGCACGTTCTTTGTTGACGCTCATCCAGAGGGCAACAGTGTTGTGGTTGTGAGAAGCAAACTCTTGGACGGTCATCTTGGTAGCCTCAACACCCATCTTGACATAGCGGCAGATGGCGAAATAGTCAACAGCACCAGAGTTCTCACGATAGACCTCAACGATGCGGGAGACCAAGTCGTCGCGACTGATCCAAGTAGGAAAGTCAGGGCAGAAACCAGGGCAAGCATCGCGGTACTGTTGGAAGAGATCAGGGGCGTTGATCACGAGAGAAGCAAGATCACCAACAACAGTCTTGTCGGAAGTGACTGGAATCTTGAAGTACCAAGCCCAGAAGTTGCGGTAGTTGTCCTTGTCGGAAGGAACGCAAAACTCATCAACTTCATCTTCATGATCTTCATCATCGGACTTGATGATACGGCGGTCAATGCCCATGGTTTCCCACTCACTCTTCTTGGTAGCAACGTCTTTCTTGAAGCGAGGGAAGCTGATAGACTTGGAAGTCTTGCACCAAGTGTTGTAGCACTGGCCAGCATCATCGCGAGTAGTGCAGTCGATGGTATACTCTTGGAGAGTCATGTAGTCGAAAGCACCAGAGTTGATGTAAGAAGCCTCCATTGGGTTGGTGAAGTCGATGGTGGAGACCAAATTGTTGTACCAGATGTCGCGAGCAGCCTTCTTTTCAGCAGCAATCTTGTCAGCAGCTTCCTTTTGAGCAGCACGCATGGCAGCGATACGAGCATTGAATGCATCAGTGTCGGCCTGGTAAACAGCAAGTTGCTCAGCAGTCATCGAAGGAAGAGCAGCTGTGAAAGCAGACATGTTCTGGATCTGAGTCATGTCAAAGACAGGTTGCTCAGTTTCAAGGTTCACTTCGGAGATAGCCTTGCAACCGAATTCAGAGAAGTGGAGCTTGCGGAAGGTGTTGATCAAAGTCCAGGAAACAGACTCGATGGTACTGTTGATGGTCTTGGTAGGAACACCGTCGGCCTTGAGCTTGATGCGCTCAGCCTTGAGCTTGGCGAGCTGAGAAATGAGACCAGCACGCTTAGCATTGATTTCCTCCAATGACTCGCACTTGCAGTTTCCGCAGATTTCGTCCATGCAGAAAACTGGAACAACACCGTTCTTGATGCAAGAGGTGTGAGCACCGCGCTTGCAGGTGATGTCGTGAAGGCAGATGTCGTTGGCAGTGATGCCAGAAGCAATGCCACATGTCTCGGCAACGAGCTTCTTGTACTCGCAGTCTCTGTCTTGAGGGCAGAGATAGCAAACACGAGAAAGAGCCCAGACACGGTTCTCCATCTTGGAGTCAGGACCGTCGAACAAGCCAAGAGTATCGGCTTGATTCATCTTGCTAAGAGCGTGGGCACCAGAAGACTCGTCGGATTCCATTGATTCAATGATGCCCTGAGTTCTCTCACTGTTCATTCTGCGCATGGCAGAAGCACCCATGGTCCAGGTTCTGAGAATGTCAGCAAAGTTGGAAGGAATGGGCTCGAGATCAGAGACAGTAGGCTTGTTGGACTCACGAAGAGCAATGTTGATGGCACCGATCTTGTTGTGGATCTTGGAGTAGACCTCGTTAAAGATCTCCTGAAGATCAATCTTGCCAGCAAACAAGTCTTCTTGAAAATCCTTGATGAAGCCGTAGAGGTTGACACCACCAATAGTGTGGGCGAATGCGCAACGAGAACCACGATCACAGCCAGGGTGGCTAGGATTGTAGCGGTTCATGGCAAACTTGGCACAGATTGCGGTACGGACCTTGCTTTGGCCAACAGAAGTAGTAGGAGCCGCATACTTGGTCTTTGCAGACGCAACCACAGTAGGGACTTCAGCGAGTTGGCAAAGTTCCTCCTCCTTGTGAGCAAGCTCAACAGGGTGAAGGTTCTTGCAAGAGTCACCCTCAGGGCAAACTCCAGTGCAGAAACGGAAGCAAATGGGAGTGCGAAGGTGAGGGAAATTGGCATCGTTGCGAGGATGAGTGCACTTGAAGTTCTTCTTCTCATCCAAAGGAGCAACGCACAAAGCAGCCCAGGTGGAGCAAACTTTGCACTTCTTACCATTGACGGTAATGGTCATAACGTTGGAGTTGGCAGAAGCCTTCTTCACGTTACGCTTGTTGACAACCTTGGTGTAACCTTGGTCATCAGACATAGGGGATTGAGGACCAGCCTCAGAGTTGTTGACCTTGATGGTCGAGGTGTTCTTACGCATAGCAGCAGGAAGAGTGGTTGTGGCATTACGCATGTCACGAGCGTTTTCAACGTTGGGTTGCACGTTGACAGCATTGGAACGAGGACCAGCCTCAGAGTTGTTGACCTTGACGGTCGAGGTGTTCTTACGCATAGCAGCAGGAAGAGTGGTTGTGGCGTTACGCACGTCACGAGCGTTTTCAACGTTGGGTTGTACGTTGACAACATTGGAACGAGGACCAGCCTCAGATTTGTTGACCTTAACGGTCGAGGGGTTCTTACGCATAGCCGCAGGAACGGGTTTAGCTACAGGAAGTTTATCGGCCATAGAGGCCGAAGGGGTCTCATTCAGTGTAGCTAGTACTGAATAAGACCCGAAGGTATTGCTTGTCTGGCGCCCATCTACAGGGGCAACAATACCGGTATGTGTAGATTTAATACGATTTTGAGTCATATGTGCCATTATCAGATCAGAAAATAAGGAGCATGTAGACTTATCAAATTTCAATTTTTTTATATATAATAAGATAGCTTATTATGTATTATATGGCTCAATAATAGGTATTATCTAATTATTTGGTATAAAGTAAATTTATAAGTATTTTAAATTAATGTTAATAAATTAAAATATTAATAAAGTAATTTGTTTATTGGTTCATAATGCTTTTGGCACGAAGCATAACCCAACCTTTAACACGTTGTTGTTCTAGTTGTTTGTATAACTTAGAAATTTGGTCTTGGTATAAGTGTGGGTGTTGTTTAGTGACAAGATTGTAAAGAGCAAATACATCACTGTCAGTTTTAGCTTGTTTTACAGTATAATGATAAATATTGTCAAAAATCTTTGCATATTGTTCGTTATCGTCTTCATCATATACTGTTCGAACAGCATGCCAAAGATGAGGAGGTAATTGAGACAAATAAACACTAAAGTGATGAGTAGTTGAGTTTTTGTGTTCGCGAGGTAACACTAAGTTCCATCCTTCAGCATAATCTTCTTGAGTAGGAGGATTAACAATTACTTCAACAGATTGTTTATCAGCATTTTTCATTTTAACTTTGAATTGACCATGTTTAAGACCAGATTCTTTTACTTTGGAATCTTGAGTAGTAATTTCGGATACTTTAGATTGTGAAGTCATATTAATTATTAATTAAAAGAAATTAGTCTTTAAGTCAATGTGTATTTTATTCAACTTTTTTAGTATTTAATATTAAACATGTAAAAATTTGATAAATAAAGTCATTTATATAAAATCATTATAAATAATGAAAAATCCATTTAAGAATAATCCCTTAAGTTTAGATGAACTTGTAAAATGGAAAAATGATCAAAGTATCAACCCTAGAACTGGATGTAAAATATCAGAAACTGGATCATTATACAAGCTAATAAACAAAGTATATCAAAATAATAAAATTGAAGTGGACAAGTTACTAAACCCTGATACTGGGCCTAAAACAACATTAAATACAAAATCTGACACAAAAACTATAAAACAGAATAAACAAAAAATAATGGAGACAATTACTGATCCAATTGAAAACCAAGTTCAGGAAACAAAGTTAGATGAGTTTTTAGATCCAAATGTTTATCTTATATATTGTAATGATGATCGAGATCCAATTAGTATGAATATTTTTTGGGTAGAATTAAATGGAGACAAAAAGATTGTATATCCATCTACTGATTTTGATCAATTAATTTTATATCGAGATTCTAAAAATTCTATTAGGTGTTTTGAGAAAGAGTCTTTAAAATATCTAAAAACTTATGAAATTAAACAACATCCTGTTTCATGTGATGAAATACCAGAAAGATTATTTAAAGACATTAATAAATTAGATATAGTTAAAATTCAAAATGACAAGACGCTTGAAAATATGGCTTTGGATGTTTTTCAGTATTTTTCAAAAATATCAATATTTGTAAATTATGAGTCTTTTCTTGGACTTGATAAAAATCAGTTATTTAAGTTTAATTATGAACTTAGAGATTTTTGGATTCAAAATTTTACAAAAGAACAGAAAAAGGAAATAAGTATGGAAAAAATTTTGTATAAGGATCAAAGTGATATGGAATCAGATAGCCTAGAAAATATTCAAAAATATTTACTGGGTCAGCTAAAAATTCTTCTAAAATGTGAAAAAGAAGAATATAAATATATGATTAATTATGTAATTTTGGGAGCATTAGGAATTGTTATTCCTGAAATTAAAGAGATGTATCCTGATTTTAGTTTTTCATTTTGTTAATTTATATTATTCATCAGAATCTTGTATATCTTGGCTTTCTTGTGTTCCTTTTTTACCTTTAAATATAAAAAATAATACTATTATCATTAATAAAATACCAATAATACCTCCAATATAATACATTCTTTTTTTGGATTCATCTTCTGCTTTAGCAATAGCTTTCGCTTCAGCTTCTTCTTTAGCTTTAGCCTCAGCATCAGCTTTAGCTTTTGTATCAGCATCAGCTTTAGCCTTTGTAGCATCTGCTCTAGCTTTAGCTTCAGCATCAGCTCTAGCTTTAGCATCTGCGTTAGCTTTATCAGCAGCAGCGGTAGCATCTGCTTTAGCTTTAGCATCAGCATCTGCTTTAGCTTTAGCTGCGTCAACCTCAGCCTTAGCTTTTGTTTGTTCTAATTGTTTCTTTAATGCTTCCATTTCATCTTTTGCTTTTTTAGCATCAGCATCAGCTTTGGCCTTAGCATCTGCATCTGCTTTAGCTTTTGCAGCGGCATCAGCTTTAGCTTTAGCTTCAGCAGCTGCTTTAGCTTTTGCTTCAGCATCAGCTTTAGCAACAGCATCAGCATCAACTTTTTTATCATTGTTAACTGGAATATCATCTTTTGAAGGTTCAGCTTTAGGACCTCCGCAATTATTTTCTTGTTTAATATCATCTAAGTTGGCTGTACCAATATTTGAGTCACTAATGTTAATTTGGTTCATGCAAATAGTCATACTTTTTTCAACAGCATCTTTACCAAGTATGTAAGCAAGAGATCTATTACTATCACCATTAGCTTTTCTTGAAGAACATCTTTGATCAAGAGCAGCAGGATATTGTTTTGTTGAATCCATACCAAAAAGGTTGATAGAATATTTTGTAAAGTTATTATCCAATGAAGTTTGTCTACCTTCTAAACCATATGGATTTTTGTCACCGAATGGTGCAATAGGATCTCTAGCAGGCCAAGTGTTTAAGTTTGGACCAAAAATAGAGTTAAGACAATGGCATTCGGGAGGACCATAATTCATTTTATTTTCTACATCATAACACATTTTATTTTCTTTAAAACTTGTAAATTGGGGTTTAGTAGCACCAGCTTTATTTTTACCCATTTTAATACAACCTTGATCGTGTAATGTTTTAGCACAATAATCCATCATAAACATATCACAAGTTGAATTTCCAGCACCACCCTGAGGTCTAATTAATGACAAATCAACATCACCGACTGTTTTTCCTTTCCCGCAATATTTATCTCTATCATCATTAACTTGAAACCCAACATAATCAGTAGTTAAACAAATACCATCATTTTTACATCTGGTATCATCTTTTGGTACTGCTCGAGGGAAAGCAATTGAAACAACATTTGTTACTTCTTGATCAATACCTTTTCTTACAACGTCTCTACAACAAGCTTTAGCCAAATGAATTTTAACCACTTTATCTTTATAAGTTGCTGTTTGGTCCATCATAATTTTTTTAACTTCTTGGGCCAACAAAGAATCTCCAAAACGTTTATCTGAACTTGAATCTTTTTGTAAAGTATTTCCCATATTATATCTAAATAGATAAAATATTAAAAATATTTTAGATAATTATTTTTATATTTAATTTTGAGTGATATTAACATTGAGTTTATCATTATCAGTTCCTAAACCAAAAGTGTGTAAAGTAACATCTGAATATGCAGAAGCCTTTTCAGGTTTTAAGGCTTTAACAAAACCATTTTTATTAATATTAACAATTTGATTATTTGGTCCTTCTTTAGCATAATAAATTAAGCCTGAATCTTTATTAAAAAATAAATATTTGTCTGCTGCAACAACTCCAGATATTTCAGGGGTTAAAACATAAGCACCAGCTTCAGCAGTTAACAAAAATTTTAATTGAGCGTTATTAGTTAATGTAGCAATTTGACCAGCACTGGCTAAAAAGACAGGTATTTTATAGAAAATTCCTTTTTTAACATCATTTTCATTTTCTCTTGAATCCATAAAAGTTTTATCTTTTAACAAGGCTTCAATAATTTTGGATTTGTTATTATTATTTAATTGGTCATAAGAAATAAAATAATAAACTTCATTTCCAATTGTTAAATTAACTGAAATGGGTTTTTTAGATTGAAATTTAGTAAAATCAATTTCAGCAAATGTTTCAGTATTTTGTAAGCAACTTAATATTAATAATATTACAGCAATAAGCATAAAAGATTTAACAAAACATTCTGTATTCATTATTTATATATTTTAATTAGATAATTTTATTTCTAAAATAATAATATAAATGTTTAATCCAACAGTAGATTTAAATAATTATTTAAAACCAAGAATTGTTGAACATTTAATTAGTGGAGGTAACAAAACTAGTATTAAAGATTCAACAAAAGTAAATAAAAGTTTTGAAAATAACCAAAAAATAAATCGTTCTATGATGGTAGAATCAGTTACTAAATTAGTTAATAATGTTGCTAATGAAGTTATGCAAAAAAATACTTCTAGTGCCGCAGCTGCTGCAGGTGCATCAAATACTTTAATGTTAACAGGTATTAATTGTGATGAAATTGAAATTAGTGGTATCAGTCAAAAAGCTACAGCAACAGCTGATGTATTAGTAAAATCTCAACAATCTAATGTGAGTAAAATATCAACTGAATTATCTACAACAATCGATAAAACAATTGAAAAAGTTGGTCAAACTGATTTAGCTGCATTACAAGCTGAAAATACAAAACAACTTAATGATTTTATGAAAGCAATGCCTGGTTATGATCCCAATAAGGCTCAAAAATTAGCAAGTAAGTGCCCTAAAGGAGGTGGTTTACTTAGTGCTGGTAATAAATGTGATGTTAGTACAGAATATGAATTAAATGCGAGTGTTAAACAAGCTTTAGATTTAGATGAATCATTTAAAATTAATGATCAAGATGATGTTTCAAATGATATTAAAAATAAAGTAGAACAAGCAAACTTTGCATCATGTCAAGCTAATGCAACTGCAGCAAACGCAATTATTTTACAAGATATTCAATGTGGTGTAATGTCTGCGGTTAACCAAGCTAAAAAAGAAGCAGCAAGTGAAGCATCTGGTAAACCTGTTAAGAAAAAATTAACTATTAGTGATGTTCAACAAGATGCTATGTCAAAATTATATATGACTTGTGTTTTTGATCAAAAAAATGTAAGTGAAATTGCAAATAAAATTACCAATAGTATTACTAAAAAATATAATCAAATTTATGATGCGGTTAATAAAAAAGGTCAAGAAAAAGGAGAAGAATGGCTTAAAAAGAAAATGGATTTATTAGATACTTTTACTGCAGCAGGTGTTGAACAAATTATGGCTGCTGCCGGTGATTTACCAAAAGTTGGAGAACCTTCAAAAACAAAAACTGCAGATTCTCAAAACTCATCAAGTAAAAATACTGAGAATAAAGGTGATAAAAAAGGAACTGAATCAGCTGGTGATTCTTTACCTGAAAGAAAGGGTTTGGGTCCAGATAATTCTCAACCTTCTGGTCCTAATAGATTAGATGATTATAGATCAAAAGAATCAAAAAAAGCACTTGATGAAGCAAAAGAAGTTCAAAAAAGGGCAGAAGCAGATGCTGAAAAAACAAAACAAAAAGCAATGGCAGATGCAGATGCTGCCAAGAAAAAAGCAGAAGCTGATGCTGAAGCAACTAAAAAGAAAGCAATGGCAGATGCAGAAAAGTCTAAAAAAGAAGCATTGGAAAAAGCAAATCAAGAAGCACAAATAACCCAATGGTTAGTTTATGGTGGTGTAATATTAGGAATTATTATTGTGTTAGTTATTGTAATGTTTATGTTTAAATCAAAAGCAAAACAAAGAGAAATAGTTGATGATTCAGAAGAATAAATAAATTAAAATTATATTAATGTTAATTTATTTAAGTAATTTTTATATTTATTTTAGTTTATAGGTTAGTTTAGTTTAATTTTTTGCAAATTGGATAAAATTGATTACATGAATGTGTCATACCAACTTGAACTGATCCTGAAGGGCAAACTGCAGCCCAGTTACCCAAACCTGGACACCCGGGAGCTTGTAAATTTCCATTTGCAACCTGATGCATACCAGCTGGATTTCTACCCATGTTTTTAAGAGCACCTGGTATACCAGATGCATCATATCTATGAACTAAAATATAGTTATCGGAACCAACATCAGATAAGTGAACTTGATTTCCTAAAGGATTGATTTTAAGAGGCTTAGAACCATGTGATTGAATCCATGAATAATCAGTGTGTCTACCTAATCTTAAGTTTGATGAATTAACATCACCAATAACTAATTGTTGACCATTAGCATCAGAAGCAGCATTTGTACCAACATAAACTGGATTACCAAGAGGATTAATTTGTAATGGTTTAGAACCATGTGATTGAACCCATGAATAATCTTTGTGTCTGCCTAATCTTAAGTTAGATTCATTAGTTGTACCAATTGTTAATTGTTCACCATTAGCATCAGAATGTCCACCATTAGTAGCAACTCTTAATATACCCATTTGATTAGTATCACCTCTTATTTCAGTATCACCACGAATATAGTTCTTTTGATCACCATGCCATGGAAAGTGAGTACCCCATCTGTCAGGATTATGTTTAGAAACACCACCTTTAAGATTTAAGTTTGAACCAATGTTTGTATTACCATTTGGAGAAGTATCTTGAATTACAACTGTACCTTCTGGTTTAGCAGATCTAACATACCAATCTCCATTTGGTCCCCAGTGAATGTGAGATTGATTGGGACCTTTTTCAGACCCAAACCAAGCGGTACCATGATCGTGACCTCTACCTCTAACAGTAATTGTTGCTTCAGTAGGACCAGTTGGACCAACAGCTACATTTTTACCAGAATAATATTGTAAATAAATGTGTCTGTCATTAGTTGAATCTAAATGTAAGTTACCATCAGTTGCATGAACTTGAGCTTGACCTTTAGCAGATTCTCTATTATGACCACCAAATACAGTATATTTACCCCAAGCTGAAGGACCTACAACTAAACCATCTTTGTTATTAATAACACCATCAAAAGTAATATTACCAGAATCTTGTTGAATAGTAATACCTTTACCTCCTTTGGATTGAACTCTCATATTACCTGCATCATTTCTAACAGTTGCAGTTGATTTACCGCCATCAGCATCTCTGCCAGAATCATTAATCCAAAAATAAGCACCTTGGTTTTGACCATTTTTAACTTGTAAGGCAGAGTGGTCTCCTGCTCTATAATAGGAACCAGCTTTAGAATTAATGTTACCATCAGCATTAAGATTACCACCAATAGCAACATTATTTCCATTATCGGGTTGAATTAATAATTTTTTACCTTTATTATCACCCATAATATAACCAGCACGTTTACCTTGATGCATAAAGTTCATGTAAGTACCTTCGGCTTCAGCATCTGAATCTATAGTTAAAACACCACCCCATTTTTTATCAGGAGATGTATTAGATAATTTTACACCACCTTTAACTTCTAAATCAGCTAATGGTTTTTCAACATTAATACCAACTTTATTATCCACATAATAAACATTTTTAGGAAGTGCTAATTTTGTAACAGCATCTAAAGGTTTGCCATCGTCTTTAATAAAATCAGTAGCTCTAATTGAACCAGCTAATTTAAGATTACCTGCTAGATTAAAAAAATCTTGAGCTTTACCTAAGTCAGCCATATTTTCAATTTCATTATTTTGTTCAAATACTTGACCGTTTGCATTAAAAAGTAGATTTGACATATTAAATATATATTTATTTAGATTAAAATTTAAATAAAAATATATTAATTTATTAATTTATTAATGATGACTTTTAATTATTTATTTTGGGCATCTTGCATTTAATTCTTTAACAGATTCAATTAGCAAACTTATTAATTGATCGTAATCAACTGCCAATAAACCATTAGGACCTTTTTCAACAATTTCAGGGAATTGTTCAGAAATTTCTTGTGCTAAAACACCAAATTTTTTCTTTTTCTTTTCGTCTTTCTTCAAGTTATAAATGTAGCCGTTTAATTTAGAAATTTTACTTAATATTTGTTCTTTGTTTAATTTTGTAATATTTTCTTTCATATTTTTATCAGAACCAGCTAAACGACCTTCACCAGTCCATAATCTTCCTGCGGCAAAACCACCATGATAGTTACTTCCAGCAGTATTCATTAAACGTAACCAATCGTCGTTTGCATGACCATCGCCAACACCAGACATCAACCATTTATTACCTAATTGAACTCTATTTGCAGTAAATGTATCATCGTGTGTAGTAGGACCTCTAATGTAGTTTCTACCATCGGTGTGATCAAAATGAGTCCATCTACCATCTTTTCTTGCCCATCTAGCACCATGAGTACGACTCATATCATGCATAGGACCTTTATCATGAACACCAACTCTGAATGTAGGTTCGTCTGATCCTGCATTTACGTTTTGAATATAAAGTTTTTTGCCACCCCAAGTTCCAGTTTTACCTAAAGAAATGTATGGGTTAGCGCCATCACCTTCAACGTGCATTACGTGATCACCTGTGTGTCTAACATAATGATGACCATTTTTTTCAACACCAAACATATCACCAACACCATGTGTGTGTACTTTAAAGTTTCCATCTCTGTTAATTAAATAAATATTTTTGTTAGCATCACCTTTAGTTGATAATTGTAAATGAGCATCGTGTTTGGATGAAACATTTAATGGTATGTGAGTATGATCAGAATGGAAATAAGCATGACCATCTTTGTTAACACCAAAATGATCTCCTTTACCATGAGCATGAACTCTGAAATGACCATCTCTGTTAATCAAATAAACGTTTTTATTGTCATCGTTTTTACTCTTTAATTGAATGTGTGTATCATGAGGAGAAGAAACATTTAATGGAACATGATAATTAGAATGAATAAATGTATGACCATCGTGGTTTACACCAAAAACATCACCAACACCGTGTTGATGTAATCTAAAATGACCATCTCTGTTAATTAAATAAGTATTTTTACCATCATCGTTTTTAGTTTTTAATCTAATATGTGAATCGTGTTTAGGATGGTCAACTGATAAAGATAACCATTCGGGTAATTTTCTAGGATCTTCACCAGAACCAACAGTCATTTTAGCAGGTACTTCTAAGTGATTACCAACACGAACTTTACCATCACCATCAATTGTGGTTTGTAAACCCCATTGCCATTCGCCTTTATCATTACCAGGAGCAATGTACATGGTTTTACGTCCATCATCAGGAGTATGTAAAATCCATTTGTTGGAACCATTAAAAACTAAATCACCTTGAACATTAGCATTACCAGTAGTACTAAATTGTTTGGAATTTAAATTGTTAATATCAGCAGTAGCATCAACTTTAAGGTCCCAAGTATGAACACCATTACCCCATCCAGCATTCCAAGGATGAGTGTCATCACGACCTACTTTTAATAAACCATCAACAATAGTTTTCTTTAATTGAGTTTCACCTTGAACTTTGACTTTACCTTTAACATCTAAATCAGCAGCAGGTTTTTCTTCATTAATACCAACTTTACCATCAGCATAATAAACATTTTTAGGTAAGGCTAATTTAGTAACTGTAACTGTATCTAAAGGTTTACCATCATCTTTTATGAAATCGGTGGCTTTAATTGAACCAGCAAGTCTAAGATTACCAGCTAAATTAAAGTAGTCTAATGGCTTGCTAACATCAGCCATAGTTTCAATGTTGTTTTCTAAATCAGCAACATCTCCGTTTGCAGAATAAATAAAATTTGACATTGTTTATATATATATAAATAGATTTTTTAAATTATTTATATAATATTTTTACTATGTTAAAAACATATTTATTTTTTACAAAGATAATTTTTATCATCACACCAAAATAATGTATTTTTAATGTGACTCCCATCTTGTCCGTTTAATGTATAAACAGTTATACCTCCGTTTTGATGCATTGTCATTACAGTTCTATTATTATCTTTATTATTAAAAATTAAATCTTTATCCTTTGGTGTTATTTTAAAGTTTTTAATATCAATACCATCTTCTTTATTTAATTTAACATATTCTAAAGCTTTGTCAGTTTGAACATCTGCCATATGTCTATTAAATGCAAATTTAGGTCTATCTGTATAAATGTGACCCCAATCTTTATTTTTTGATCCAATATCAATATATCCGTGTTCATTTTGAATTCTTAAGCTATTATCAGTATTTGAAATATTTAAGTTTCCAAAACTAATACCTCCATTTGGCGAACGTTTAAGATAATCTACATAATCTTTAGAATTAGAAGCTTGAACATCAGTAATTTGTTTATTAAGGGCGAATTTAGGTCTATCAGTATAAATGTGTCCCCAACCCTTATTTTTAGATCCAATATCAACAAATCCATATTCATTTTTAATTCTTAAACTGTTTTCAGTATTTGATAAATTTAATTTACCCAAATTAATACCTCCATTTGGTCCATATTTAACATAATCTACATATGGTCCAGAAACATCAGTAACTTGTTTATTAAGTGCAAATTTTGGTCTATCAGTATAAATATGACCCCAATCTTTATTTTTAGTACCAATATCAATAAAGCCAAATTCATTTTGAATTCTTAAACTGTTTTCTGTGTTTGTTAGTTTTAGATTACCTAAATGAATTTCTTTTACTTTTAATATTCCATTAATATCTAAATCAGCAGATGGCTTTTCCTGATTTAAACCCATCTTTCCATCAACAAAATTAATATTTTTTGGTAGGGTTTGTTTGGAAAGATCAAAAGTTTTTCCGTCGTCGGTCATAATTTTATTTGCAACTAAAGATCCGGAAACTTTTAGATTACCATCTAAAAAATAATCAGAATTCTTTATGTCTGCCATATTTTCTTCAAAATGTTCTATTTCATTATAGCCATGTGCGGGATAAAAATAGTTTGACATATAAATTGATATAGAAAAAAGTTGTCTTGCGATATAATTTTTTATATTTGTAATAAATATAAAAAAGTTGTCCTACGATATAATATAAAAAAGTTGAAATATATTTAGTAAATAGATATTTAGATTATTTTATGGAAAATATTAGCGAAATTATTAATTATAAAGACCAAAAAGGTAAAATGTTATATACCTTTTTAATTCATTCTTGTGACTTATCACAAGTAAAATCTTATTTTGTAGGTTTATTTGATAAAATTCAAACAATAAATGATCAATATAAAAGAAAAATAGCAACAGAAAGAATTAAATCTTTTGACAAATATTGGGAAGATTATAAATTAAATAGTCAAATTAATTCGGTGTTTCTAGTATCCGCTACAAATTTAATCGTTCGATTCGATTTAAACAAAGCTCATGTAAAAACACTTTTGGATTTTAAAATACCTACTTCACAGTATTTTTGTGACGATTGTTATAATATAGAATACATAAAAAAAATAATAAGTGAGGATGAACTGATAAATGTTTGTATGATAGATAATAATGTAGCCCAAATAATACAACTGGACAGTGTTAAAAATAGGTTAGTTACGCAAACAGATTTAGCTTCAGCTTTTGATAAATATAATTGTGAAATTTATTGGGGACTTTCAAGTCAATTAGCTAGTTTTATAAAAAAATATCCAAATAAAAAAATAATAAATGAAAAAATTTTAAAATCAGAAATATGGAATCGTATAATTTATAATCGTAATCTATTAGCTCAAGAAAAGTTAAATAATGAAGTTTTAATACAAATAACAAATACTGAAAAATCAGACTTGTTTATTTTTGGCAGACAAAATGTGGGAAACCAAATACTAAATTATGGAGTTAAAAAGTTATTTATAACTTCTAAACTTTATAATAACATGATACAAAAAGTTGAACCTCAATATTTAAATTTTAAAATTATTGTTGTAAATAAAAATACTGATGGAGATTATGCTGACACCCTAATTAAAAATTTTGATGGAATTGTAGGAATAAAATATTATTAATTTATCTAGAACCAGTTGCATTACCCATGCCTTGTGATTGACCTTGAGAAGGATCAGTTGCCATTTGTCCTTGACCTTGTTGTTGATTTGATGACATTTGTCCTTGTTGTTGATTTGATGACATTTGACCTTGTTGATTGGATTGGTTAGCTTGACCTTGTTGATTGGATTGGTTAGCTTGTCCTTGTTGATTGGATTGGTTAGCTTGTCCTTGTTGTGCTAAATTTATAGCATCTCTGGTCATAACATCTCGTTCATTATAATGAGCATTTTTAGAAACATATAAAGCAGCCATAAGTTGAGCTAAAGTTAAATCACCAACTTTGGTGTTTCTGTCAATAGGTTTTTCTTCTGAACCTACACCAAGCAATCCACCTTGTTTAACTAATAAATCATTAATTTCAGGTTTAAGATGTTTTTTCCAGTCAACTATTTTATGACCAATAAATGTTTCAATTTGTTTTTTGCAACCACAATTAGTTTTTGTGCTTTTGTTTATAAATTCTCCAGAAGCAGAATATTTATACATTATATAATTTTATTTAGAAAATATTTTAAATATTTATATTAACCAATTTAATATAATTATTAATGAATAATCTATACGGGATTATCATTACCGCTTGCTAAGTTGTAAATATCATAAGCATTATCTTCTACTTTTTTTTCTTTTGATTTTTCTTCTTTTTTGTTCTCAACAATAATTAAAGGTGGAGGAGTTTCAGGTTGAGGTTCTTCTGCAACAGCAGTTGGTTTAATTCTACCAATTACTTCGGGTAGTTCAATTAATTTCCAAGATTTTTTAATTTCTTTTTCATCTTCAGTAGGTTCTGGTTTAGCACCACAATTACAGCATAAAATATTAAAGCATGAACAATAACTACATCCGCATGGGAAACAAAAACATTCATAACAGCATGTTGCACATTCGCCAATATCTTCTTCGAATTCACCAGTTTCAATCATATTTGAGAACCATCTAATAACATCATTAGGTAAAATAGGTGACATTTCAATTAATCTATCATATTCTTCTGCTGCTTGTTTAATAAAATCTTTTGCTTTAGCACGATCGGATCTCGCTTTGGATAATTCTATTTGTAATTTTCTAGCAAATTTATCAAATGATACTGTTGAAAATCTATGAGCTTCTAATTTTTGAGCAACACCAGTATAAGTTGCAATAGTTGCTAAAATAGCTGAAAAAATGTTAACAGCACCAATAATATAAGTAACATAAGGAGCGGTGTCATTAAATGAAGCTGTTGCAACATTACCAGCACCAGTAACAGTTGAAAGAATAATAACGGGAATATTAAACCATGCATTTAAACACCAAAAACGTCTATGTGCTCTTTCGTGCATCATCTTGAAACACAATGATTTATCTGCCCATTTTTTTAAAATATCTTCTTGCTCTTTTTTCCAAGCAAAATCTCTTTCTTCTGGCACTACAGGAGTTTTATTATCTTTTTTACTTTCGTCTGACATATTTTTTATACTTTATTATAGAATTTTTTTATTATTAATATTTTTATTTTCCGCAGTAAAAAGCTTTTTCTAATTCTACACTTGACGAAAAAAATTCAATTAGTTTAATATGATATTCCATAACTTCTCTAAAATCATTTTCAAATTCTTGTAAGTTTTCTACTTTATCATCTTTAACCCATGTTAGTATTGTATTATTTTTTTTAGCTTGTGCTATGTCTTCAGCCATTTTTCTATAATCTTTTAATAAAGACATAAAATTACTTTTATTAACTTCATCCATTTGCTTTCTTTCGTCAATGAGTCCCCATAAATAATTTAAATCTTTTAAAAATTTGATTTTTCTTATTTTTAAAGAACTATTTAAATAAAAATGCGAGTTATCAATTAGTGATTTGTAAAACATAATATCATCCTTTTTTTGATTACCTAATAATTTTTTTAAATTATTCTTAATTTCTAAAATTGAGGCAATACTGTTTATGCACTTAATTTCATGTTCACAGTATTTATTAAATTTTTCTTCCCATTCTAATATGTTTTTATCCGTATTTTCCATTATAATTAAATAATAAAAAAATAATAATAATGATAAAAAATTGAAAAACTTTTATCCAAATTATATATTAAATTTATAATGACTAATATTCAAATTTTTATATCAATTAATACCAAACTTTTATGTCAAATTATTGACACCAATGCGCAGTTGAGTAGTTTATATGAAATTATTAAAAAACAAATTAACTGTGATGTATCCAAAACCCACATTATATTATTTGGTGGGCAAATTCTTGATATTACCAAAAAATTTTCAGAATACAAAATAACAAATGAATCACAATTAAAAGTTATGTTTTCACTAGGCAAGCATTTATCATCAAGACCTCCAGATGAATTAGGTATGAAAAATTACCAAATGCTTTTAAAAAATTTTGAAGTCAAAAAAAAATCAAATGATTTCTTCATTTTTTCACTAATGTCATATAATGTTTGTGATATATATCGGGAAAATTTTAAATATGAAGGTTCTCTACAAAAAAACTTATTTCAACAACTTCAACCGGATGCAATAATAAGTATTTTAAATAACCCTGAAACTTTAAAATTAAATCATATTAATATAAATATTGTATTATCAGATTCTGGATTTACTGCTTATAATGAAAACTACATAAATATGTTTACAGATTTAAGTAAAATATATAATACAAGTCAAACAAATGACGATCTAATGGAAAAGTATTCAAGCCAAATTAATGATATTTATGGACTTGTTCCAGATTCAACTTATTTAAAAATGTATTTAAACCCCCAAACTAAAAAAATGGAAAATAAATATTCAAATAGAATTTTAAAATTTAAGTGCGAGGGAAGTAGTAAAATAAAAATATTAGAAAACTTTAAAATAGTAGATCAAACTATTATTCCAAAACTAAAAATCAAGTTTTATTTTGTGGGAATCCATTTTCTATCATCAAATGTTACTGTATCAAAAGAAAAAATTAATATTTATGGGGTTGACTATTCTAATTTTAAATCTAATACATGGATTAACATGTGGACAGGAGAACAATTATTAGTTCAAGATACATTTACTGAGCCAAATAAGCACTATATTTGTTACCAATCGTATAATAATAAGGAAATTAAAATTGTTTAAAAATATTGAACATTTTAAACAATAATTTTTGAGATTTGATAGTATAATGTCATCTTTGTGTGAATATTGTAAAAAAAAGAAAGTCGGTATAATGCCATTTAGCTGTAAATGCGATTACAAAAATTTATGTACCAATTGTAGATTTCCAGATCAACATAAATGTACATTTGATTATAAAAAAGAATGGAGGGAAAAATTAGAAAAAGCTAATCCTGTGGTTGTTAAAGATAAATTAGAAAGAATTGACTAATTTTTATTGGCATGAATTATAGCCATTTTATTTAACCATTCAATTTCATTTAAATCATATGGATTATTTGATATTATTATTGGTTTATGTATTTTATGAATTTTATTAATTTCATTTAAAGATTGTTGAATTAATTTATCTTCATTACAAACTAAATTATTTGCGTGCTTGTGAGACATAATTGTCCAATAGTCTATTTTTTTTAAATTGTTTTTAATTTGATTAATTGCCCTTAATCTAAACATATATTTAATCTGATAAAATTATTTTCCAATTTAACCTAATGGTTAAATTAGAATATAAAATTGTTTGGAAAACTCGAGTTATTCAGGATAACTTAGATTCAATTGGTGTAATAAAAACTAAAGATGAAAATAAAGTATTAGTAACTGCTAAAAATTCTGGTTTAGTTTATGAATTTAATTATAATACAGGTGAACAATCTGGTAAAATTAATTATCAATTTAATAGACCTAATGGAATAGCTTGCTGGGGTAATTATGTTTTTATTGTTGATAGAAATGATCATAAAATGATTTTATATGATTATAATATAAAAAAGAACATACTAGAATGGGGAAATAACATTCTTAAAAAACCATATGGTATTACCGTTGGATTTGTTAATAATGATTTAAATATATTTATTACAGATGATGGAAAAGATAAAATTGTGTATAGATTATGGGTATCATTAAAAAATAATGTAATTAATGGGATAACAAATTATGTTAAAATGATGGAATTTGGATTTGGTTCTAAATTAGAGTCAATTTATTTGGATGAAAACAAAAAGAAACTTTTGATTGCGGACGAGGGCAAATATTTAGTATATGTTTATGATTTTGATACTAATAGATTCATTAATTTATTTGGTTACATGGTTTTTGATAATGAACCAGAAGGTATTAGTAAATTTAAGAATTATTGGATATGTACAAATCAATCTAAAACATTAAATAGATTTATATTTATTAATGATGAAACATTTAACGAAGAGTTTGAAATAAAAGATAATATTAATACAACTAATACAGATGGTATTTGTGTGTTTGAAAATAAATTATTTGCAATAAATAATGATTGTCAAGTTGTTTGTTATGAAATAGATATTAAATAAATTTATTGGTTTAAGTTAATGTGATAGTTAAAATCTAAACAGTTATTTGAACCTTGATTAATTTCCAAATATATTTCATTATTGATAAAAGTATTTGTGCTTAATGAATGATTAATTGATTCTTTAACAACAATTGGTTTATCAGGATAGTTAACATCAAGTACAGTTAATTTATATTTTTCAATCATGTTATAGCTTATATTGTCATCGACTGATATTAAATTACCTTGATTACATTTTTTAATACGTCTAATAACTTTAAGTTGATTGAATTTATCTTTTAATACAAGTTCAAAAATATATGTTTGAGAGTCTACTTCATTATTTTTGTAGGTATATTTTGAGGCATCGTTTTTTTTCTTTTGAATATTATAATTGATTTCGTAATTATAACTCATATATCTTATAATTACTAAATATTTTTTTTATTTTATTTGTTTATTAATTAGGAGGGGATGCAAAAATCTTATTTTGATCTAAACCAGTATAAAAACAAGAACACATCGCATATCCCATATCATTTTTTGTAAATTCAATATATATATTGTCACTGCGTTGGGTTGAACTAGATTCAAATTGATTTATTTGACCTTCTAGTTCATACGTTAAAGGCAAATCAGAAGGATGTATACTTATTGATGCTTTATAACTAGTAATATCACTCAGTCTAATTTTATGAGCCAATTTAATCATATGAGAATACTTATTTTCTTCGAGATTTCTAAAATATTTTTTTCCAATATTTGGACCAGAAATAACCAATTCAAATAAATAGCGCGAAGTTTCATTATTTGGATCTGAAAAACCATGTTGAGCTTTGGCGTAACGAATTGGAATGGGTTGAGTTTTATTATTTAGTGTTTCAACAGTGTCAGACATTGTATTAATAATAGTACACAAATATTTTTTAAACTAAATTTATTTGAAAAATATTTAAACTAATTAAAGAAACTTTAAAAATATATTTATTAAAGAGCCTTTATAATTATTATTGTATTATTTTTTAAAAATAATTTCCAAGGTATTTTAAATGTCAAATACCAAATGTTTGTCGTGTCACATAATTGGTTTTAACCCTTATTCAAAAAAAACATTTGTTGATAAATTAAATGGAAAAATATTTAATGTTATAGACCTGGATAATATTAATCAAGAAATATTAAGAAAACCAGAACTTGATAAAATGTATAGGCAATATCAAAAATTAAAAGAAGATAAAAATGATAAATTTAAAGAAGTTGATAAAAAAATGAGTACTTTTTGGGAACAAAATTTTATTGATACAATTGACTCCAAAGTAAATCAAAAGAAAATGAATATATTGGTAGGACAAAATAATCATTATAAAAGTTTGACCAAACGTATTAATATTGAATGTACAAATAAGTTTATATTAAAATCAGAAACAGATGAAGAAGTAAAAGCTTGGATTAAATATAATTTAGAAACGTATAAAAATGATATTATTGAAGGTAACTTTCCATTAGATTATATTAACTATGATTACCTTCATAAAAAGAGACTTGCAATTGAAACAACTTATAAAAAAATTGGTTATATTGAAAAAAGCATTGATCAATTAAGTACTATTATTAATTTAATTGAAAACTCGACAAAAAATGATGGTAATGAAATGTGGGTTAGTATGAAAGAACCTTATAATATTGGTTCACTGATTCATCCAAAAGCAAATAGTAAAATTTCCGCATTTAGTGATCCAAACGTTGCATTATTAAATTCAATTAATTTTGCAGAAGGAGAAGTTAAAAAAAATTATGATGGATCTGAAATTAGTTTAAAAGAATTAAAACCACAAGGAGTTAAAAAATTAAAAACAAGAAGATTTTTATATTTGGTTGAAACCAAAACATTTATTCCTCACGAAAATGGAAATAATCAAAAATTTTTCTCACAACTACCAGTTAAAATTTTAGCAAAAGAAAGAATCGATAATGTTCACGATTATTTTATTGGTACTTCAGAATCTTAGAAATATTTTATATATAATTTTAATTCTATATAAAAGTTTGTTTTTAATAATATACAATGCAATCTAATACTACACCTCAGATACAAAAAATTTCACATACTCATAGTTGGTTAGAAAAAGTAAAAATGGAAACTAATGAAGATTTTGATATTCTTGTTATTAAACCTGGCTCTATTAAAAATGTTAGTTGGATGGATCCAAATTATTCTTATAAATTAATGGAATTAAATTTATTTGAATCGGTTAAAACAAATGAAGATAATTTTTTAGAAGTTATTGCTAAAAATTTAGATGTTAATAAATATCAAGTAAAAGATTTACATGTTAAAACAGAATTTATTGGAGAAGAACCATATTATCTTTATGAAATGATTTATATTGATTTAGAAAAAGAAGAAAAATATAAAACTGAAGAAAACTTAAATGAATTAGCAAGTTTAATAAATACTAATGGTGACCAAATTTATTCTAATGTTATTATATTTAGAAACTATTTACCTTCATTAACTGATTCGATGAAATTATGTACTGTTACTAAAAATGATTTGGCTGGAATGTTACACCGCAGAGTCCACACTCAAATTGTTACTTGTGATGACAATAAATGGGTTCAGGACGAATATGTTGGCGATCTTTCAAACTTTGCTGAAATATTTTTTGATGGCGAAAAATATGAAAAACTTGAAATTGCATTTCTTATGCATAATATTAATATTTGGTATACTACATCAATCGACGGTAACACAGAATTATGCGGAGGCTTAGTTAAAAAACCAGTTGATAGATGCATATGGTTTAGCATGAAATCAGATGAATTTAGAGGTAACTTAACAATGGACGAAGTTAATAAAATAATTTATTTATCAAAAATATTAACAAATTATCAAACACCAAGTAAATATACTGAAGAAAAAATAGATGGACTGGGAAGAAAAATTATTTGGAATAGATTTAAGGTTTTGGATTCATTATACAATGAAAATCAAGAGGTATAATTTAATTATGTATAATAAGGTAAATTTTAATTAAATGAGTTTAATAAAGTCTAATTTAATTAAAATCTATTTAAAATATAATGGAAGAATTTGATATAAATGGAGATAGTGAAATTGGAACATCTGTATCGAAATTAAAAAATAATAATGTGCACGAAAATTTTTTAAATACAAATGATAATAATGTTAATTTAAGACATACTGATACTGATATTGATTACGATAAAATTATTGAAAACTTAAATAATTCCGAAACTGTAGGTTCTAAATCTACTTTTAATTATGAAGATGCCAGAAAAACAATTGAAAATTTTAGTACATCAGTTAATGATGTGAGACCAAAAAAAGCAATAAACATGAGCCAATTTGCAAAAAATGTAGAGTCAGATCTTGAAAGATTTCAAAATGTCAAAACATATAATTATAATGAACCATTTCCTGTTAATTATTCCAAACATTTAATTCCTGTAAATAAACAAGTTCAAAAAATGGAACATATGGCTAATACAAATTCTAAACCAATTGAAGAACCCAAACAAGAAAAGAAAGTTGATAAAAATATAGAAGAATCTAAAGAAGATAAAATATTTAAAATATTTAATGAATACAGAGACATCATTATGTTTGTTTTGTTTTTTATATTGTTAAATAATAAATTTGTTATTGAATTAATATATAATCGTATACCCTACATAAAAAATTTAGACAGTCCATATCCTAATTTAATAATAAGAGCACTCATATTTGGATTTTTAGTATGGGGTATAAAAAAATTTAATCTTTAAAAAAACTAATTTCTAGATAAAAATAATGAAATTATACATAATTTTATTAATTTTATTAGGATTAATGCTTGTTATGTGTCACTGTGATGTTAAGAATAAAGAAAAATTTGGAAATTTTAACAGCCCATGTGGTCACTATCCTGAATTATTAGAAAAAGTTATGCTTGAAAGAAAAATGAAAGACTCAAAAGATTATGATTTTTATATCCCTTGTTCATACAATGATTGCGAAAGAGATGTTTTATTATTTGAAAGTGATAAAACTAATAAAAAATTATTTTTAATCGATGGTTGTGATTGGATCGGATCTAAATTAGCTCTTTGGGAATTATTAGAAGACTATTATAAAAAAGATGCAAGCAAATATATGCCAAGAACTTTCTTATTAGAAAGAGAAAAAGATCTCAAAGATTTTCCTAAACACTTTAAAGATAATAAAGAAAAAAGACCAGATCAAATGTATGTGCTTAAAAATTATAATCAAAGACAAGAAGGTATTAAATTAACTAGAGACTTGGATGAAATTATGGAAGGGCTTAAAAATGGATGGTATTTAGTTCAAGATTATGTTTATAATCCATATATTATAGATAAACGTAAGATTAACTTTAGATACTATATGTTAGTTACTTGCCATAATGGTAAAATTCATGGATATATTCATAAGGATGGATTTTTATATTATACTCCTGACTATTATGATGAACATGATATGGCTTTTAATAAACATATTACTACTGGTTATATTGACAGAAAGGTTTATGAAGTTAATCCATTAACATTACAAGATTTTAGAGATCATTTGGATAAAAAAGAAAATGGCCTTAGTAAAGTTTGGGACAAAAGTGTTAAAAATCTTATGAGTGGGGTTATGAAAGCTATTAGTAAAAAAATTTGTAAAAATAAAAAACTGGATAATCATTTTAGATTTCAATTATTTGGCTGTGATGTTGCACCAGATTCTAAACTTGGATGCACATTAATGGAAATAAACAAGGGTCCTGATTTAGATGCAAAAGATGAAAGAGATAAACAAGTTAAATTAAGAGTCCAACGCGATATATTTAGAATTGTAGATCCAGTAAATGAAGAAGAACCAAAACAAACAAGATTTGTTAAAATATTATAATTTAATTTTATTTATTTTTTATTGTCAGGTAAATTTTCTAATTAATATTAATACATGTCAAATATTGATATTAATTATAATAAAATAAAATCAGAAAAAAAACCTAAATTAGGGAAAGAAGATAAATATGGGGATGATTCTATGTTTGAACCTTGGGCTGATAATAATATATTTTTTCCAATAGCTCAAAAATTAATTGATCCTTTACATTCACTTGGATTAACACCAAATATGGTTACTATTTTAAGTACTATTTTTACTTTTCTTTCAATTTACTTTTTACATCAAGAAAAAAGGCTACACGCATTTTTAGCATATTTATTTGGATACGTTTTAGATTGTGTAGATGGTCGTATGGCTAGAAAATATTCAATGGGATCAGATATTGGAATGGCCTTGGATTGTGTTTCTGATAATGTTTCTAATGGATTTTTATTTGCTTATTTATTATTTACTAGAACACTCGATGTTAAAAATATTGCAATCATATCAAGTATTGCAATTATGTCTTATATGTTAGCAATTAGTTATGGTTTAAATGAAGCTATAGCATCATACGAAGCTACTGGTTCTGATAATTTTTATGAAAGAAGAAAGAAACAATTAGAAAATAAAGGATGTGGAATAGTAAGAGTTTTGTATGATTTGTTTATTGAAATTAACCGTATAAGTTATAATTCATACAAAGGGTTCTTTAAAACTTTTGATAAAGAAAAAATATATTCTTGGTTATCAATTTTAAAACATTTTGGTCCAGGTAACTACTGTTTGTATATCGGTATGCTTTTATTATTTATTTAATTAGATTAATCTAAATCAATATTATTGTTAACTCCTATTGTTTGTGGTTTATTATAATTAAACCTAAACATAAAATCATCGCTATTGTCAATAAACTCATTATTTTCATCAGATCTTTGTTCAATAGGAAAAATATTATCATGAATATAATAATTAAAAGTATTTGTTATTTCATCCCTTAAATTATTAATTATAACACTGTTAGTTTTATAATTATTAAAATCTTGATAAACTTCAATTACCGAATAATTTTTTGCTGTCGTAAATGTATTAAATTTTTTATCACTTAAAAAATTATCTAATAATTTGATGTCGTTATTACTGACAATAATTTTAATCATGGTATTATAAACAACTACATCTATTTCTGGTTTTTTGAACATTATAAATTATTAAGATTATTTTCCAGATTTTAATTTTGTCAATTTTTGTTGAGTTTATAATTTTATAGGAAAATTGTAAACATAAATTAATATTTTCTTTATTATTATAATAGAATCAAGTTTTCTATTGACGAAAATTGATTAAAAATGACAGTACTTCAACAATATAAAAATCAGATAGCAAAAATATATTTAAATAATTTTCCCGATTATTTAAGAGACTCATTATCTGATTTCAAAAAATCTATAAACAAATATAATTATTGGGATTTATTAATTGATAATGGTAATGAAATTGTTAATTTAAATAGTAAATTAGTTCCAATCGGCTTAAAATCAAAGAAAGGATTAAATAAGCAACAGACTTATTTATATCCTCCTTTTTCGGGTGCTCTTCAAAAAACTACAATCGCTGGTTTTGCTTTATTAAATTTTTATCCTAAATATAGTTTGGTTCATTTAGATTATGTGAGCTTGGATAAAAATTATCAAGGCAAAGGCAATGGTACAAAATATTTATCACATATAATACAAACATATTATTTAAATAATAAAAAGGTTAAATATATGGTTTTGGAATGTGAAAATCATTTGGTAAAATTTTATGAAAAAAACGGTTTCGTTAAAATAAATTTTAATTATTGGTATAAAGGTGTTAGAATGAATTTAATGATATATAATAAAAATAATTTAAACCAAATAATAAAATATAAAATAGCTGAATATTTATCAGTAATATTTGGTGTATCATTTCAAATTAAAGAATTTATTATAAAATTTATTGAATGTTTTTATGCTAATTTCAGAAATTGGAAAATTATGAATTTAAATTTGGAATTTAAAAATCAATTAAAATATCATATATTTGATAATTTTAAAAAAAAGACATAATTTACTTATTTTTATTTAGCAGTTACATTAGTTGATCCAAAACCACCATCAGCTCTAGTTGTATTACTTAATTCGTCAACAACTTTAACTTTAATTGGTTTTAAATCAGGAGCAATAATTTGAAAAAATGATCCACAATCAAATTCTTTTACATAATCATTAAAGTTTCTTATTTTAGCTTTAATATTACCTCGATATCCCGCATCTATAATACCAATTGAATTTGCCATTTGAAAATCAGTATTTGCAATGGAAGATCTTGGTACCAAATAATAGCTAGCAAATTCATTAGTTGTCAAATCAATCATTTCACATTGAATTTCGAAATCAATTGTTGCAACACCCAAATGATTAATTAGATCTGTTTTATTAAAATTATAAAGATCAATACCACTATCACCAAGATGATGAGAACTAAAATTTTCATAGAATTGTTTAATTTTAAGAGTTTTTTCTTTAGTTGCTTCTTCTAGATTTTCATCGGGTTCCCCTTTCATATTTGGACAAACCTTAATATTTAGTTGATATTTGGGCTCAGAAAATCTGGGCTCTCCATTACTATTTGAACTTAAACTATTATATACTTTGAACATTAAAAAGCATTGATTAAAAAAATAAATTAAATTTTAATCAATTTTTTTATTTTGATATACCCGAACCATCACATATATTACAAGTAACAAAAGGAGGTTTATAATAATTACAAAAACAATATTTATGTTTGGAATTACATGAATCACAGTGATCGTCGGTGTGTTTAATTAAACCTACACCACTACAATCTGAACAAATAATTTTTATATTATTTTCTTGAACATTACCATTACCAAAACACTTAATACATTCGTAATATGGATAATATTTGTTTTTAAACAAAATATTCTCACAACGAATACCATTACATCTTGAGCAATTAGGATAATCATTTTCCATATATCCACAACCCTCGCACTGTGAACAAAAATTTTTGTTCATTTAAAGCAATTAGAAAATATTTTAATACAAAAAATATTTGTTTATTTTTTTGCTAATATGGGGATGATATTCAATAATTTCTCCCCAATCTGATTCTTCTGGAAACTCAAATATTTTTCATATTTCATATAAACTATTTCAGGAACCTTATTTTTTTCTTGAAATAATGATCTATACAAATTTAAATGATATGCTAGTTCATAAGAAGTTTTAACTAAAATATAAACTGTGTTGTATTGATATTTTATTGCTAATTTTTTTAATTCAGATCTAGCTGTATTATCCGCATACAATCCCTCTACAACAACAGGTTTACCAAGATCCATAGCTTCCTCTAATTTTTTATGAAATTTATTTTGTAATTCATCTCGAGAAAATAATTCAAAATAATTGTTTTTATCTGATTTAATTGAAAATTTTTTGGCCAAATGTGATTTTCCTGATCCTGGATACCCACTAATAATTACCATCAAGTTGGATTCAGGAGTTATGTTTATTTTTGTATTTGAAGAAAAATTATCTAATTGATATCCAGTTAATGATCTTGGTTCGTTATGGTCTTTATTTAAAAAATATTCTTCTGGAGTCATAAATTTTACATCTAAATTTAATGCAAATTTTAGATCAGTATCATATTTATCTGTTTTTCTTCCTGCCATATCACCGACATAAAATGAATTAGATTTTCCAATTTTTAATCCGAGTCCATTTGTTGATTTTAAATAATCAAACATTCCAATTCTTGGTTTTCGATAAATATTATCTTCTAAGGATGCAATAAAAATAAAATTAAACCCCAAAGTTTTTCGTATGTTATGAATTTTATCTTGAAAATCTTTTACTGTAATAAAATTTTTCTTACCACTTCCTACACCTTTTTGATTTGAAAAAATTACTATTAAATAATCTGGATCATTTGATAATTTTGTTAAAGTACTTTTAATTTTATCATTTAAAAGTTCCCAATCATTTTTATCTTTTGGAAATACATTGCCTGATTTAGTTTTAATAATAGTATAATCTAAATCAAATCCAGCCATATTATATTTTTTGTTTATATCTAAATTAGTATAATAATTTATTACTATAAGACTTGACATTATATATTGGTTATTTATATAATATATAATTATAAATCAATTTTTAGAGCCAATTAAAATTAAACTTGTATTATTAATATACTTAAAAAATTACTTTGTTAAATAAGTAATGATTATTGGAGTTTTTGATGCTGGGTGGAAATATACTTTAGACACACCCTACAATGAACCATTAGGAGGAACACAAAGTGCTATTTGTTTCTTTCTTGAACAAATGAGTATTAGAGGTCATCAAACTTACTTATTTAATAATACTGATCAAATAAAAACAATTAGAGGAACAACCCATGTACCAGCTGATTCATATATGAACTATATATCAAATTATAAATTAAGTTTTGATATAATTTTAGTAAGTTGTATTCCTCAAGAATTAGCAAAAATTAAAATAATGTTAGGTAATGATAAAACAATATATGGATTATGGACAGGTCATGATATTGATCAAGAATCATCTAAACAATTTAATTTTGATAAATTAAAAGACTTGGTCGATATTTATGTATTTGTTAGTAATTGGCAAAAAAACAGATATATTAATAAATATCAAATTGATGAAAACAAATGTTTGATTCTTAGAAACGGTATTGCAAAACCATTTGAAGAATTTCTTGATAAACCGACTAATAAAATAAATAATTCAATGACATATTGTTCAGTACCATGGAGAGGTTTAAAATTATTAGCACCAGTTTTTAATAAAGTAAAAGAAGATTTTCCAAATGCAAGTTTAAAAATTTTTTCAGGAATGAACATATATCAAATTTCAGAAACAAATCCCCATGAAAATTATAAGGAATTTAAATCTATGAAAGATGTTGAATTTAATCAAGGAATTAGTCAATCACAATTAGCTCAAGAATTATATAAAATTGAATATTTAGCTTATCCAAATATTTTTCCTGAAACAAGCTGTATTACAGTAATGCAAGCAATGGCATGTGGTTGTCTTATAGTAAGTTCAAATTTAGGTGCATTAAAAGAAACTACTGGGGGACTAGGAACATTAATTAACAATCCTTCAGAAATAGAAGAATATTTACCTAATTTTGTAAAAGAACTTGAAACACTAATGAGTATGAGTGAAAAAGAGAAAGAAACAATGAGACAACTAAATAGAGACCATATTAAAAATAATTATACATGGGACGTAATTTGTAATAATTTTGAAAATGACATCAAAAAAATTCAATCAAACTATCTAAATTATATGTTAACATATAGAGATAACTTAAATAAAAGCCAAGAGTTTTATAACTCAAAGGAATATTTTAAAGTATTACAAATTGACAATAAAATGATATATTGGGCTCACATTAATGATTATTATGTGTTTATTTCAACTGTCGGTATGTCTGCTTATCATTTAAAACAATGGGACATGGCAAGAAAAATTTTAAATATTGCAATATCAATTAAGGATGATTATACTAATAATAGAAATATGGCATTTATTGAATTAGAAGCTGGTAATTTAGAAAAATTTGTTGAAATCGGTAAAAGAGCTCTTACCTTAAACTTTGATGTATTTTTAGCTACATTGATTGCACAAAACTTAGAACAAATGGGAAATTATCACGAAGCATTTGGATTTTATAGTGCAGTTCTTAAAATAGAACCAACAAACATATCCGCATTAAATAATATTGGAAATTTACATTTGATGATGATTTCGGACGATGAAGATTTTGATAAGACCGTACAAAAAACATATTATAAAGCATTAACAACTAGTATTGAAAATAAAGATCAAAGAAAAGCAGAATTAATTATAAGTAATATTGTTTTTAATAATTTATATAATTGGAAATTATCAGAAGAAGAAATATTTAATAGATCATGTGAATGGAAAAATTACTTGAATAAAACAGATGAACTTAATAATATTGTTAACAAATTAGATAGGAAGTTAATTAATATAAATAATAGAAAAATTAAAATTGGATATATATCATGTGATTTTATGACACATCCAGTTGGATATATGTTTGAAAGTATTCTTAAAAATCATAACACTGATCGTTTTGATATTTTTTGTTATGATCATAGTGATCCGGCTAAATCTAAAAATGATCCAATTAGTTTGAGATTAAGATCTTATTCTAATGCAAAATGGAAACAAGTTTTTAATAAACCCGACAATGAATTACTAGATATATTAGTTAACGATGATTTAGATATATTAGTTGATATGATGGGACACACACGAAATAATAGAATGTATGTGATGTGGTATAAACCAGCAAGAATAATGATATCATATTTTGCTTATCCTGGTACAAATGGATTGGATGAATTTGATTGGAAATTTACTGACAAATATGCTACTCCAGAAGAATGTCAAAAGTATTATAAAGAAAAATTATATTATTTACCAGGTGGTTTTCAATGTTATACTCCACCTGTTGATATTGAATCAACTAAAGATTATACTAGAGATAAATATAATATTCATTTGTGTTGTTTTAACAATCCTATTAAATTTTCAAAACCTACAATAAAAACATTTGCTGATATTCTAAAAAGAATACCCAATTCTAAATTATTTTTAAGATATTGTTATTATAAATCTAGTTACTTAAAAGCCCTAATATTAAGACAATTTAAAGATCATGGTATTGATGAAGCTAGATTAGATATTAATCATGACACACCAACTGATGCATTAAAATTATATAACCATATGGATATTGTTCTTGATCCTTTTCCATATAATGGAGGTACAATTAGTAGTGAAGCAATTTATATGAATACTCCATTAGTTGTTTTAGAAGGTAAATCATATGTTTCACGTGTAGGTGTTAGTTTATTAAGCAATCTAGGCTTAGAAAAATATATTGCTAAAACTGAAGATGAATATGTTGATATTGTTGCTAATTTAGCAACCAATACTAAAGAATTAAGAATGTTACATCAAACATTAAGATTAAGAATGATGAATTCGGATTTAGCAGATTCAATAAGTTTTACTAATAATATTGAAAATGCTTATGAAGATATGATTAAAAAATATAATGATTCTATTAATTAAATTATATATTTATACTGTTTGTTAATAAGTTACATAGAATGTGTCTACTATTTAGCATATAATTAATAAATGTTACAAATATAATTATCTAGTTTTAATATAATGGCAAGTTATTATGATTTAGATCAAATATTTTTAACAGGTCCTGTATCTTGTTATCATGTAAAATGGAGAACTAAAGAATTATTATTATTTGGAGATTTACATTGTCCGCGTATAAAAGGTAAAATTGATTTAATTAATTTTTTAGAATTAGTAGCTAATAAAACTAATGAAAATAAAATTTGTGTTGATTTTTTTCACGAATTACCATTTCAAAAAGAAAGCACTCGATTAATAGAATATCATAATTCTGATGATTCTGATATTTTAATAGATCAAATTAGAATAATTTTTGGGATGAACAGTAAATATTATGGAGACAAATATCCATATTTTAGAATACATGGTTGGGAATTATCTCAATATACTAAATTTGAAAGTAATACTCTTTTATTATGGAATGTGCATGATATGGGTATTATAAGTAAGTACGAATTAATTTATAATTTTTATTGCGATAATAAAGATAATCAATATGATAAAGATTTTAGAGACCTAATTGAAAAAGACCATCATTTTATTAAATCTAAAATTATATTTGATAATGAAAAATTTTTATCATTATTGATTCATAAACAAATAAGCAACATTGATACAAATTATTTTGAGCCTAAATTGTTGTTTGATTATTTCAAAAAAACATTATTAAATAATTTAAGACTAGCTGTATTAGAAACTTATTCTATTGCTAGAATGTTTAGAAAATTTGAACACAAGGAAAAAAGATCTAATAAGTGTGATAGCAATGATGTTGCTAATATTATTTATTTTGGGGGATCTGCTCACGTATTAAATGTTTTTTATTTTTTAAAATATTTAGCAGAGTTTGAAACAAATAAAGATATACAATTTTTATACGAATTTAAAAATAGATATGATAAAACAGTTACATCAAAAAAATCATGTAATTATCAACAATCTATAGTACTTAAATTATATAATTTTTTTAATCTGTTCCCTGATACAAATGATTTAAAAAGAATGTCAGTACATCAACAATCAGGAATAACACAACGCAATTCTAGTACAGTACCTATAATTCCATATATGAATCCAGAAGCATCAGAGTTTATTCCTCAAGTATTTAAACAATCTACACATATAGATCATTTTAAAAACAAATATTTAAAATATAAATTAAAATACATAAAACTAAAAAAGTCTTTACAATAAATGTTTTATAACTAAATCTGAATCTAATTATAATAATAATTTAGAAATATAAACAGAACCAATAGCTAAAACACCATTAAGTAAAGTTCCCCATATAGTGTCAATAAGTGATTCATAAGTTCCCCATTCATTAATTGTTGCTTTATTGGTTCCATTATATACCCCGTATATAATTAAACCCATTGCTAACCCTTTCAAAAATATCACCAAATAATCTGGTTTAAAATTTGACATTTCTGGTTTAACAATAAATAAATATAAACCAAATGCTAATAAAAAATATGCAATAGCTGCGGATACCCAAACATGTATACCAGATTTAGATTCACCCTTGTTAATTCTTTTAAATTGTTTTTTATACATTGGTGCATTTAACCAAGTAATAACTGGAATATCAATAATTAAAAATAAACCTAATACAATAAAAAATGGTATAAAGTCTTTTATATTCATTAATTAAATAGATAAAATAAAATTGGAAAATATTAGTTTGTAATTTTTAAAAATTAAAAACAAATAAAAATTGTCTGCAAGGGTAAGAATTGTTAATTCTTATTCCTGCGATATTATTTTTATAATAGTTCTATAATAAAAATTGAAATAAACATATAGTATTATTATTAACTTTATAAGCTAATGGACTTTAATAAAATTGAACAATCTGTTATTTCCTTTTGGGAAGAATACCATCTCCATGATAAAATTAAAGACCAAAATAAAGACTTACCAAAATGGGAGTTTTTAGATGGTCCACCTTTTGTCAATGGAACCCCTCACCACGGTCACCTTCTTGTTTCCTCAATTAAAGATACTATGGCTCGTTATATGAGTCAAAAAGGCTATCAAATTAGTTATCAAATCGGCTTTGATTGTCATGGTTTACCATTGGAACAAGAGGCTGAGAAAAAAGTTGGAAAAGTCAGTCCTAATGATTCTGTAGAAAAACTTACTGTTTTTAATGATGAATGTAGATCTATTATTTCCAATTGTTCTGAAATTTGGTACAATACTTTAGGACGTTTAGGACGTCAATTTGATAAATCAGAAACTTATTATACCGCAGATTTTAAATTTATGGAATCATTATGGTGGGCATTTAACAAACTTTGGTCTGATGGTCTTATTTATCGTTCTAAAAAAGTTATGCCCTATTCACCCAAATGTGAAACTCCATTATCTAACTTTGAAGCTAGTTCAAATTATCAAGATAGAACTGATATTTCAGTTTATGTCAAGTTTAAACTAGTTGATTCAGATGAAAAACTATTAATTTGGACAACTACTCCTTGGTCGCTTTTTGCTAATCAGGGTATTTGTGTGAATCCTGATCTAGAATATTCATTAGTTGAATTAAGTACTAAGGACTGTAAAGATAAACTGTGGATATCAAAAGATTTAGTTGAGAAATTTTGTGTTGGTGAATTCTCTGATTACACTGTTGTAAAGACCATTACTGGTAAAGAATTAGCAAATCTATCATATGAACCAATTTTTAAACTTGATAATTATTCCAATTATAAAGTTTATGCGGACAATTATGTTCAAAACACAACCGGTACTGGTCTTGTACATTTGGCTCCATTATTTGGTGATGATGATATGAGAGTAATGAAAGCCCATGGATATACCGATGATTTATTACCTGAATCAATTGTTGATTCTCAAGTTAAATTTACAATTGATTTTGATGTAAATGGTACTAACATTAAAAATAAATTTGTTATCGATACTTCAACTGATATTGTTATTTGGCTTAAAAATAATAAACATGCTCTCAAGTCAGAAAAAATTAAACATCAATATCCTCATTGTTGGAGAACTGATTATCCACTTATTTACCTAGCAACTGATGCCTGGTTTATGAATGTAAAAAAGATTATCCCTGAACTTGTTGAAAATAATAAGAAAATTCAATGGTATCCAGAATATGTTGGTACTGAAAGATTTGCAAACTGGATTAAAGATTCACCAGACTGGTGTTTAAGTAGAAATCGTGTTTGGGGAACTCCAATTCCAATTTGGGTTTCAGAAACTGGAAAAACAATTTGTATTAATTCAGTTGCTCAATTAGAAGAACTAACTGGTACAAAAATTAATGATTTACATTTGGATAAAATTACTGACTTAACATTTGATTTTGATGGTCAAACTTATAAACGTACTTTTGGAGTATTAGATTGTTGGTTTGAGTCTGGAATGGCTTGTTTAGCCAGATATGGTTTTCCAGAATGTACCAATAAATCATATCCAGTAGACTTTATTGCCGAATCACTTGATCAAACAAGAGGATGGTTTTATACTTTAAATGTTTTGTCAACTGCTCTAAATCATCAACCTGCTTTTAAAAAAGTTATTGTAAGTGGTTTAATTTTGGCAGCAGACGGTAAAAAAATGTCCAAAAGACTTGGTAACTATACATCACCAAATGAACTTATTAATAAACATGGTGTTGACGTTTTTAGATTGTACATGATTGGATCTCCTGCAGCAAAAGCCGAATCTTTCTGCTTTAAAGATGGAGATTTAGTTGATATTTCAAGACGGTTATTACCATATTTTAATGCACATACATTACTAAGTGAATCATTAACTAGTGCTGAAATGAATTTGGGTGATTTAGATTGGGTTGGTTCAGTTGAATCAACAAATAAATTGGATATGTGGATTAAAAATCAATTTAATGATTTTTCCAATAAAATTTATTCGCACATGGAAAAATTAGAATTAACTGCTTGTCCAAATCTAATTTATAAATTTATTGACGAACTATGTAATAGTTATATTAAATTAAGCCGAGAAAGATTAAAGGGACTTCAATCATCTAATTGTTGTATGGAATCAATTAGTACATTAATGTGGGTACTTGAAAAGTTTAATCTTTTACTTGTTCCATTTATGCCACATCTGTCTGAACACTTAAATATGAGTTTACATTTGATGACCAAAACAGATAAATCATATCAAAGTATCCATCTTATTAAATCTGATCATAGTACAAATAGCTTTGTTGACTCTTCAATTACTAAGGGATTTTATTCAGTGAATGAACTGTTAGAAACTGTTCGAAATTTAAGACAACAAATTAATAAGCCAATTTATTATCCATTAGACACAATGGAAATTTATACTAACAGTTTGAAACTTGATGAATTTGCCACTGTAATTTGCAAAGAACTGAATGTTAAAAATCTAACTGTTAAATCTACAAATGAATTAACAAAAACATATCGGGCTAACCGAGGCATTTTAGGAAAAATTTATAAAAAGGATGCAAATAAATTTGCACAATTAATTGAATCTGGTAATATTGATTGGGATGGTTGTGATCCATCTTATTATTCATTTGATTTTAATGTAGAATCAAAACCAAATTATGTTGGAACAAAATTTAATTATATGTCATGGGATAATATGTTAACCCAATCTGTTGTCTATCTAAGCACTGAATCATCTGAATCAAATGATATGGAAGCTGAAGTAAATAACATTAGACGACAAGTTAATAATATTAGAAAAGACATGGGACTTAAGATGTTTAATAAAGTTAATGTCATCTTTGAAAACAATATATTTTGGACAAAGTTAAAAGACGAATATCCTCAATTAATGGATGGATTATTAAAACGACTTATTGCGGATATTTACTTTGAGGATCAAACAATTGGAAATAATTATAAATTAATTGAAACATTTGTTGGTAATCAATTAAAAGTTGTTATTAATCCTCAATAAAAAAATGAAACTATTTTATTTAATTTTTAACTAATTTATTTAATAAATATTTATTAAATAAAATACCAGATAATAAATTAAATCAATTAATTGGAGAATTAAATAACAAATTATTGGAAAAATCAAATAACCAATTTATAGATGAATCAAATATTAAATTATCTAATGAATCTAAGGAATTTGATATTTAAAAACATTACAAATGGTTGAACCAAGTTATAAAGCAAAAGATTCTAGAATAGAAATATTTGAAAAAGGTAAAGGTAGTTGGCTACCAATGCTACAAGCAATTAGAAAAAATTTTAATAATGAAACTAATGTAAATATATAAATTAAATTAAATTTTATTTAAAATAATTAATCGGAATCTTCATCAGATTCAGAATCAGAATCTTTGACTAAATTTAAACCTTTTCCACCTTTAGTAGTTTTTACAGGTGCTTTTTTACCTTTTTTAGCTACAAGCTTAGGTTTTTCTTCAGATTCAGATTCTGATTCGGATTCAGAAGTATCAGATTCAGAGTCAGAGTCAGCATCCATTGAAATAATTTCTTTCTTAGTGGATTTAGATGCGGATTTAGGAGTTTTAGTTGCTGTGTCTAATGAAAATCCTTCAGTTGAAGAATCTTTTTGAAGTTTATTCATTAAATCAGTAAGTTCTTTAACTAAACGTTTTTGTTCAGCTTCTAAATGTTCACGTTTTTGATTTACTTCATGGATTTGAGCGGTAATACTAGCCCATTCTTTTTTCTTTTCTTCTAAAAGTTTTTCTAATTCAGATTCAGATTCTTTAGTAGAAACTTCAGGTTTAGCTTTACCTTTTGTTTTAGTATCTTTAGCTACAGATTTTGCTTCTTCAACAGGAGCGTCTTTAGCTAAAGCCTTGTGGTTCGAAGAACCAGATTCTTCTTTTTTAGCTTTTCCTTTTGATTTAGTATCTTTGGCTACAGGTTTTTCATCTTCAGATTCTGATTCAGATTCAGATTCTTCTTTTTTAGCCTTTGCTTTAGATTTAGTTTCTTTACTAGATTTAACTTCTTCAACAGGTTCTTCTTTTTTAGATTTGCCTTTGGTTTTAGTATCTTTAGCTGCAGGTTTTTCTTCTTCAACAGGTTCTTCTTTTTTAGCTTTTCCTTTTGATTTTGTTTCTTTAACTACAGGTTTGGTTTCTTCTTCTGATTCAGAATCTGATTCCTCTTTTTTAACAGGTTTAGATTCTTTTTTACCTTTAGTTTTCACTTCAGGTTCTTCAGCTTTAGTTGCTTTAGTTTTAGTATCTTTCTTAGTTTCAACAACTTCGACTTTTTCTTCAGATTTAACTTTCTTAGGAGGCATTGTAAGGATGGAATTTGGGTCTAATTTATATAATTATCAATTTTTTATTAGACAATTATATATATTATTTGGTATGGCATGAGTTTAGGCTCTATTATACTTCTATTTCAGACTGATCATTTATATCAGTGGACACCTTTTTACGATTATTATAAATAACAAGTTTTATGTCATTCTTTTTAACATCTCTATAAGCTGGATCATTCTCTATTTGTTCTTTTAACTTGTCCATTATTTCTTTTGTCTTTTCGTCTAATTCACCTTCTAATTCTTCATAAAATGAAGTTAAGTCGCACATACGAGCATCAACTATGTCTTCTAATAAATCGTCTTTTTTAGTTGCCACATACTGGTTCTTTTTTTCATTAAATTTATAACCAATTGCATTTTGTGTGTTGGTAATTAAAATGTTTTTAAATTGGGGGAATTTGTCATTAAAATGTGTGTATTCAACTAATTGCGATAAACTCCCATATCTGTATTTAAGAATATTCATTTTTTCTTTTTTACTAAATACTTCAGTAAGATTCTCGTGGCCTAACGCAATAATATTAAATGTATTATTATTTGTTATGTTATTGTTTGTTACATTTTCATTAACAGTATTATTATCCCCGTTGAGTTGTTTATTAATTTTTTGTAAAGTCTTGGGATGAACTTTACAGTTTTTATTTAATAACTCGGTTAATAAAGATTTAATTTGAGCACTTTCTTCTGATTGTTTAGTTAATTGTTCTTCTAATTTGGTATTTTGTTCTTTTAATGAGGTTATAATAGACTCATCGATGTTAATTTTAATTTTACATCTGTTAAAATGTTTTTTTAAGCTATCGCTTCTAGTAAAATTTGAATTACAATATTTGCAAACATATTTGTTAATTCTAGAAATATTTTTGGTGGATTTTGGCGGGATTTTGGCGGATTCTGGCGGTAGGTCGGTGGAACTTGGCGGATTTTTGGCGGAGGTTAGTTTATGATATTTATAGATGTGATTCCATAAACTTTGTCTTGATGAATAATTCTTATTACAGTCAGTGCATATATGCGTACACTTATTAACCGAACTCATTATAATACGATATAATTTAATCTTTAACTATTTTTTAAGAAAGTGTACTGTACACTTTTTGTACACTAAAGTGTACGTACACTTTCAAGGCCGGGAGAGAGAGATAGCGGTAAAAAACTTTTATTTTTTAAAATATTTGGCCGATAAAACAAACTTTGGCTAAAATATTGAAATAAAGTATATTTATCCCATTAATTTATCTTATTAATGCTATGGACAGATAAGGCTAAAAAGTATTTGAAAAAATACTGGAAAATTAAGGAGCTAAAAGATAAACAAGTTGAAGTAATTAATGAGTTGTTACTTGGTAATGACGTTATAGGATTATTACCAACAGGCTATGGTAAGTCAATGTGTTATCTTATCCCTCCGCTTGTTACCAAGAAAGTAATTTTTATTATAAGTCCATTAATATCTTTAATGGATGATCAAAAAGATAAACTAAATAAAATGGAAATACCTTGTGCGGCCCTACATGGAAATAATAAAAACAAAGACCAAGAAATATTCCAAGTTATGGATGGGCAAATAAAAATTGTTTATATGAGTCCAGAATATTTAATAAAGTCTGATGGATTAGAACTTGCTCAAAACTTAATTGACGATGACAAGCTAGGTTTTTTAGCTGTCGATGAATCCCATTGTATTAGTGCATGGGGTCAGGATTTTAGACCAGAATATACCAAAATTAAAATATTCAGACAAATGTTTCCAGACATTCCTATTTTAGCAGTAACAGCAACTGCCACAGATACTGTATGTCAAGATATTAGTAAAATGTTAGAATTAAACAATCCAGTTTTAGTAAGAGCTTCATTTGACAGACCAAATCTGTATTTAAAAATTCAGGAAATTCCAACCACAATAATTACAGAAAAACCAAAAAGAGGAACTAAAATGAAAATAACTCAAAGACAAATGCCTAAAGAAGAACTTGCAATAAAGTGGATTAAAAAATATCCAGATGATAAAATTATTATTTATACTAATAGCAGAAAAGATGCTGAAGAATTAAGTAAAGAGTTAAATAAATTAATAAAAGATTGTTCTGAAGCTTATCATGCTGGTTTATCTAAAGGACTTAGAGAACAAATTCAAACAAAGTTTAATGACGGCGATATTAAAGTTATTGTAAGTACTATTGCTTTTGGAATGGGTATAGATCAAGTTGTCCGTTGTGTAATTATATTTGGATCACCTTCTTCAGTAGAAGAATATTACCAACAAATTGGTAGAGGTGGAAGAGATGGTAAACATTGTGAAACAATATTATACTTTGATTATGCTAATTTGATGATTGCAAAACATATGTTAAGAGACATTAGAATGAAATGGCCAATGTTGTATAAAGCCAAATTAAATAATTTAAATAAAATTGGATCAATGGCATATTTAAATACTTGTAGAAGGAAATTTATTTTGGAACATTTTAATGAGTCGTGTGATTTCTTCACTTGTGGTAATTGTGATAATTGCTGTGAAAATGAGTTAGTTGATATTACCGACAAAGTATGGCCAATAGTAATGAGACAAGGATCCCATTTATTAGGTGGTGTAAATGAAATAAGAAACAAGTATTTACAAGAAATTAACTTGGTAGATAAAAACAATAAGGATAAAGTTGTTGATTTGGATTTGTTAGACCCATTATGGAAATGGAAAATATGGATACAAGAAAATAAGATCCAGTTAAAAGACATTCCAGATAGACTTAGAATAAAAATTCCAAAAAAATTTGTTAAAGTTGAAAATAAAGTATCTGAAACATTTGATGATAAAATTAAAATGTATGAAAAATATTTGGATTAATTTTATTAAAAAGTTCGTTTAAAAATAATATAAATTTTCTAATATATGTTATGAGAGGGAGAGTGAAACTATTTGTTTCCCTAAAAATAGCTATTTTAGCTAATTTAGATAGCCTGTTATGATTGTTGAGATAATAGAAATATTTTCAGATGATACATAACAAACGGGTTTTGTAGTTAAAGTCGTAATAGTATATGGAGTTAATGTATTAACATCTTTAAACTTTGTTACCAAACTTACTGCAAAAGAATTTGTTGAAAAACAAGTTCCTATACCCTCACTTTAAATGATTAGTTTTATAGCTAATTTATTTAAAGTTTTGTTTAGTTATATTATTAACTAAGCTTATATTAAGTTCCCGTGATAGAAATATCTTATGAGGAAAATGCTTTTTCAAAAGATCAAACCAACAGTGAGACAACTGGCTTAAAATAAATTTTTATTTTGAGTGGGGTAAATCCAAGTTCAAATCTTGGCAGTTGTTTAAGGATTTAATATTGTTCCCGTTTTGAGGAAAATTTATTGTTTATATTGTTAAAAAAATTTGTTTATTTTATTTTGCCAAAATTTTGTTTATATTTGATAGTTTATTAAATAATAAAAAAGCCAAACCAAATATTTAAACCAAAGGTTTTTATATGAGGCCAAGCACAAATGGTTCAGTGGTAGAATGCTTGCCTTCCAAGCAAGTGATCCGAATAAAAAACATGCTTTGTTTTTTATAGCCGAGTTCGATTCTCGGTTTGTGCATTTAAGTAGATAAGATTAATTAGTATATTAAAGGTTTTGACTTAAAGGTTTATCACCTATATTTGGTATAGTTATTTCTTGATTATATAATATAACCGAGTAACTATATGTTTGCCCTTTTAGCTCAGTTGGTAGAGCATCACTCTTGTAAAGTGAAGGTCATCGGTTCGATTCCGATAGAGGGCATTAATTAAAAAAATTGATGAATAATCATATTGAAGTTCCACCCAATAATAATTTGTAACTACAAACAGCAAAACAAAATAGCACATTTAAATTAGCTTTTATTGTAGTTAGTACAAACCTTCAACTTTACGTTTCAAAAAAACGTAAAGGTCTTATAGCTCAGTCGGTTAGAGCACATGGCTGTTAACCATGGGGTCGTAGGTTCGATTCCTACTAAGACCGGATGATAATGTCATCACAAGCCCGTATAGTATAACGGATAGTACGTGAGCCTTCTAAGCTCCTAATCTGGGTTCGATTCCCAGTACGGGTACAAAATAACTAGTTACAGCAAAAAAAATAACATTTTTTATGGTAAAAAAAATAATACTAGTTAGTACAAAAAAGTTTTGTCTAATGCGAACTGTTAGATGAAATGAGGCAGGATTCCCGAGCGGTCAAAGGGGTTGGTCTTAAGATCCAATGCATATGCTTCGTGGGTTCGAATCCCACTCCTGTCAATAATAATTATACTTGGTTCCATCGAATTTAACCGTTCGTTAGGAAAATAAGCAAACTAATAATTTGCTTCCGCCTCCTTAGCTCAGTTGGTAGAGCATCAGGCTTTTAACCTGAGGGTCATGGGTTCGAGCCCCATAGAAGGTGTAATTGAGTTTCTATTGGTTAACCCCAATAAGAAAATAACGCTATAATTAATTCTTAAATGAATAAACTTGTTTATATTTGTTTCTGATCAATAAAACAATAAGGGTGTACGATTTGATAATTTTAGTAAAATAAAATTAATCAAATAAATCATTCGCTAAATATAGCAACTCCATTTATTTGGTTTTGGTATAGAATGATC
>JACCDT011615858.1_pt1 | contig 79926 bp, 55 predicted proteins | sample 7446291 | NCBI WGS metagenome assembly JACCDT01 (sample SAMN15323446, study PRJNA562643) | freshwater metagenome | isolation source: river surface water | place: USA:Blue River Watershed | collected 2017-08-17 | reverse complement strand
GGCCGACCCTCGGCGCGCAGGTCTTCGGCGGCGGACTGGGCGGAAGCCCGAGCTCGGCCCGGCAGGACTGGGGACGCAGCACCGACACGCAGGTCACCCTCTTCTGGCGCATCGGAGCCGGCGGCCTGCTGGACTCCTCGCGCGTGCGGGCGGCGGAGGCCGCGGCCGCGCAGGGCAAGCTGGGCATCGAACGCATCCGTGACGCCGTCACCCGCGAAGTCGTGGAGGCCCATGCCTCCGTGCATGCCACTTCGGCGGCCGTACGGGCGGCCGAGGTCGGACTCAAGTCTGCGGAAGAAGGCCTGAAACTGGCGACCCAGCGTCGCGACTTCGCCGTGGGCGCCGTACTGGAGACCCTGCAGTCCCAGCAGGACGCCGTGCAGGCCCGACTGGAGGCCGTGCGCACCATCGCCGACCTCAACAAGGCGCGCCACCGACTGAAAGCGGCCGTCGGAGAGTGACCCGGCTGAAGCAACGGCAACCAATCCGACCCCTCGGGGTTGTAGAAGACGCATCCCCATGATCCGATTCGCCCTGCCCCTGCTCGGACTTTCCGCGGCCCTTTGCGCCGCCGATCGTCCGATGAACGTCCTCTTCTTCGCCGTCGACGACCTCCGGCCCGAGCTGCTGGCCTCCGGCTCCGACGTCATCCGCACGCCCAATCTGGACCGCATAGCAGCGAAGGGCACGACCTTCGACCGCGCCTACTGCCAGCAGGCCGTCTGCAGCCCCTCGCGCTCCTCGCTGATGACTGGACGCCGTCCCGATTCCACGCGCGTCTGGGACCTCGAGACGCACTTCCGTGTCGCCCTGCCCGACGCCGTGACCATCGGCCAGCACTTCAAGAACAACGGCTACTTCGTGCAGGGCATGGGCAAGATCTTCCACGGCGGGCTTGACGACGCGCCGACCTGGTCGACCCCGTGGCAGACCCCGAAGGCTCCCCAGTACGCCTCCCCTGAGGCCCTCAAGGCCATGCAGGATCCGAAGAACAAGGACGGCAAGGGACGGGCCCGTGGCCCGGCCGTCGAGTCCGCCGACGTGCCGGACGACACCTATACTGACGGCAGGACCGCGCGCCTCGCCGCCGAAACCCTCGCCGCGCTGAAAAAGAAAGGGCAGCCCTTCTTCCTCGCCGTGGGCATGGCCAAGCCTCACCTGCCGTTCGTCGCCCCCAAGAAGTACTGGGACCTCTACGATCCGTCCAAGATCTACGTCCCGAAGTTCCGACAGCTGCCCAAGGACGCGCCCGGTTTCGTCGGCCACACCAACGGCGAACTCAAGAGCTACTCCGACATCCCCGATGAGGGCCCGATCTCCGAGGAGCTCGGCCGTCGGCTCCGTCACGGCTACTATGCCGCCGCCAGCTACATGGACGCCCAGGTCGGCCTCGTGCTCGACGCCCTTGAGAAAGAGGGCCTCGCGTCGAACACCGTCATCGTCCTCTGGGGCGACCATGGCTGGCAGCTCGGCGAGCACGGACTCTGGCACAAGCACACCAACTTCGAACTCGCCGCACGCGCACCCCTGCTGATCAGCGTGCCCGGACAGAAAGCCGCCGGAAGACGCAGCCTCTCCCTCGCGGAGTTCATCGACATCCACCCCACCCTCGCTGACGTATGCGGACTCCCCAGGCCCAAGGATATCGAGGGCGTGAGCCTGCGACCCGTGCTGGATGACGCGGCGGCCTCCGTGCGTCCCGTGGCCATCAGCCAGTACCCTCGCCAGGACGCCGGGAAGTCGCTCATGGGCTACAGCATCCGCGACGACCGCTGGCGCCTCACCCTGTGGCGCGACCGCGCAAGCAACGACATCCACGCCACCGAGCTCTACGACGAGGCCAACGACCCGCACGAGACCGTGAACGTCGCCGGCCGGCCTGAGCATTCCGAAATCGTGGCCAAGCTTTCCAAGTTCCTTCCTCCGCCGATTGCACCCGGCCCGGCCGGGGCCAAGGACACGCCCAAAGGCAAGGGCGGCAAGAAGAAGGCCGACCCCAAGGCCGGCAGCCGCGACCGCGGTGCCATGTTCGATGGCCGCGACGCCAACAAGGACGGGAGACTCAACCGCGAGGAGTTCATGCTTAACCAGCGCGAACCCGAGCAGGCCGCCCAGAACTTCATCAAGTTCGACAAGGACAGGAGCGGGGACGTCAGCCGCGAGGAATACGTCAGCCAAGGACGCTGATTATTGAGCGGAAATGGAGGGCGGTGCGCAGGGGCGGCCGCCTAATCTGTTGCACTCGCACGGGGGCAGCGTATCCGTGACTGACCCCTTCGACCCATGCGATTCCCCCTCGCCTCCCTGCTCCTTTCCCTGTTCGCCGCGTGCCTGCCGGCCCAGGAGGGATTCAAGCCCCTCTTCAACGGCAAGGACCTGACCGGCTGGGACGGCAACCCTGAGCTTTGGAGCGTCGAGGACGGCGCCATCACCGGCCGGACCAAGGGCCCCGACCATCTCGCCTACAACCAGTTCATCGTCTGGCGGGGCGGCGTCCTCAAGAACTTCGAGCTGCGCGCCAAGGTCAAGTGCTCCGCCAGCAACTCCGGCATCCAATACCGCAGCAAGGAGCTCCCCGAGGCCGGAAAGTGGGTCATCGCCGGCTACCAGTGCGACATCCACGCCAACGCCCCTTACAACGGCATGGTGTATGACGAGCGCGGCCGCGGCATCCTCGTCCAGAACGGGCAGACCGTGATCGTCGATGACAAGGGCGGCAAGTGGCTGGCCGCTGAGCGCGACCCCGTGAAGGTGGACTTCACCGAGTGGCACGAATACACCGTGATCGCCCGGGGCAACCGCCTCGTCCACAAAGTCGACGGCAAGGTCACCATCGAGCTCACCGACCACGACGCCAAGGAGCGCGAACTCGAAGGACTCCTCGCCTTCCAGGTGCACAAGGGTCCGGCCATGGTCGTGCAGATCAAGGACGTGATGCTCAAGGAGCTGCCCGATGAACCCTTGGTCACCCTCGACAAGAGCCCCATCCCGAGCGACGCCCAACGCATCGAGAACCCGGCCGCGAAAGCGAAGGCCAAGGCCTCGGCTCCGAAGGGACCTGCGCCCAAGGCTCCCACGAAGAAGGCGCCGGCCAAGAAGGCCGCGCGTCCTGCCGCCGTCGGTCCGGTGGTCGGCCAGAACCGCGCCACCCCCGTCAACCTCATCAAGGCCCCCGCGGGCTTCAAGGTGGAGCTCCTCTACTCCGTCCCCGGGGCCGACCAGGGCTCCTGGGTCGCCCTCTGCACGGACGACAAAGGCCGCGTCTACGCCAGCGACCAGTACGGCGCCCTTTACCGATTCAACGCCCCTGCGCCCGGCAAGCCCCTCAATCCTGCGGACGTCAAGAAGATGCCCGCCGAGATCCGGGCCGTCAACGGCATGACCTGGGCCTTCGGCGCCCTCTACGTGGGCGTCAACGACTACGAGAAGAAGATCCCCAGCGGCCTCTACCGCATCAGCGACGCCGACGGCGACGACCAGCCCGAGAAGGTCGAGCTCCTGCGCGCGATCGAGTCGGGCGGCGACCACGGCGTGCACAAGGTCCTCCTCACGCCTGACGGCCAGGGCTTCTACCTCATCTGCGGGAACAACGCCGTGAAGACCGAGACCGCGGCGACCTCGCCCGTCGCGCCGCTCTGGGGCGATGACCACCTCCTGCCCCGCATGCCGGACGGCCGCGGCCACAACCGCCACGTCCTCGCGCCCGGCGGCATCGTCTACCGCATCAGCAAGGACGGAAAGACCTTCGAGACCTTCGCCAGCGGCTTCCGCAACATCTACGGCGGCGCCGTCAACCGCGAGGGCGAGCTGTTCACGTACGACGCGGACATGGAGTACGACTTCAACACCCCGTGGTACCGCCCCACGCGCGTGAACCACGTCGTGAGCGGCGGCGAATACGGCTGGCGAAACGGAGCGGGCAAGTATCCGGAATTCTATCCCGACAACCTGCCCGGCACCGTCAACATCGGCCCGGGTTCGCCCACCGGCATCGCCTTCGGCTACGGCGCCAAGTTCCCTTCCAGGTATCAGGACGCCCTGTACATCCTGGACTGGAGCTGGGGCAAGATCTACGCCGTGCACCTGCGGCCTGAAGGCGCCACCTACGTCGGCACCAAGGAGGAGTTCGTGACCGGCGCGCCGCTGCCCGTGACCGACGTCATGATCCATCCCGGCGACGGCGCGATGTACTTCGCCATCGGCGGACGTCGCGTCCAGTCGGGTCTCTACCGCGTGACCTACGCCGGCGCCGAGAGCACTGAGCGCATCACGCCTCCCAAGCCCGTGCTGCCTGCAGTCGCGACCCGTCACGCCCTCGAGCAGTTCCACGGAAGGCAGGATCCCAAGGCCGTCGACGCCGCCTGGTCCCACCTTTCCTCCTCCGATCGCTGGCTGCGCAACGCCGCCCGCGTCGTGCTGGAACATCAGCCTCACGCCGGCTGGGCCGAGCGCGCCTTCGCCGAGAAGGACGTGACCGCCCGCCTCGAGGCGCTGCTCGCTCTGAGCCGCCAAGGCATCCCCTGCCCCTACCACACCGAGAAGGCCGCCAAGCCCGACCCCCGCACCGGCGTCCCGCCGACCAAGGCCGACCCGACCCCCGCCCAGGCCGCCCTGCGCGACCGGGTGCTGAACGCCCTCCTGGCGACCGACTTCGCCGGGCTGACCCGCGAACAGAAGCTCCTGCACGCCCGCGTCGCACAGATCGCCCTGCATCGCGGCGGCGACCCTGAAGCCGCCCTCGCAAGCAAAGTCGTCGCGCAGTATGACGCCGCCTACCCTGACGCATCCTTCGAGGTGAACTGGCTGCTGACCGAGACCCTCTCACACCTGCAGTCGCCGAAGCTCGCCGGCAAGGCCATGGCCCTAGTGGCCAAGTATGGCAGCCAGGAGCCGGAAATGGAGATCATGCGCAGCCTGCGCATGCTGAAGGCCGGCTGGACGCCCGAACTGCGCGAGGCCCAGCTCAACTGGTTCGACAAGGCCGCCAGCTACCGCGGCGGCTCAAGCTTCACCAAGTTCGTCGAGTTCATCCGCAACGACTCCCTCGCCACCTTCAGCCCCGAGGAGAACGCCCGGCATGAGAAGCTCATCGCCCTGGCCAAGAATCCGCCCGTGAAGTCCGCCTATGAGAACGTCGGCGCGATCTTCGCCGGACGCACCCCGAAGAACTGGACGCTCGAGGAGCTCAGCGCGGCCGCAGCCGGCGGCCTCAAGGGGCGCGACTTCGAGACCGGCCGGCGCATGTTCACCGCCGCCGCCTGCTACACCTGCCACCGCTTCGGCAATGCCGGGGGCATGAACGGCCCCGACCTCACCGGCGCCGGCGGACGCTACAGCCCGCACGACCTCCTCGACCAGATCATCAACCCCAGCAAGGAGATCAACGAGCAGTTCGCGCCGGTCGTCGTGACCAAGGAGGACGGCACGACCGTCACGGGCGTGATCGTGAACCTCAACGGCGATACCGTGCAGATCAACACCGACCTCTCCGATCCCGACCAGCGCGTCGGCGTCGACCGCAAGCAGGTGAAGAGCATCGAGGTCTCGAAGGTCTCGCCCATGCCCCCGATGCTCCTGAGCATGCTCACCAAGGAGGAGATCCTCGACCTGCTCGCCTTCACCCTGAGCGGCGGCAACGCCGAAGGGCCCGCGTTCAAGAAGTGAGCCGCTGATGAACCGGTCGAAGCTCATCCCGCCCCTCCTCGCCTATGCGGCGGCCTCCCTGTATCTGGTGGGTGGCTTCATCGAATCCATGAAGCCGGACCGCGTGGGCGTCTGGCGCCAAGTCCTGGGCCCCCTGGCCATCGACCTGGGCGATGACCCCGCCCTGACCGGCAAGGTCATGCTTGGCTTGGACATGGGGCTTTTCGTCCTCTTCGTCCTGTACGTGATGCGCTTAAAGCGCCAGGAGCTGGAGACGGAGACGCACGGCAAAGTCACGCAGGACCAGCGCTGAAAGACGTCGGACTCACCCCTGCCTTGCCTCGATGAGGGCGTAGAGGATATAAGGCCCCACCCCGATGAGCCGCCTACTCGCTTACCTCTGCCTATCTTTAGCCCTAACGGGTCATGCCCAGCAAAAGCCCCAGAAAAACAAAGCGGGACATCCTCCAACCATCGAAGGCGCCAAGGTCGAGACCTACCGCAAGGTCGGCGGAACCGAACTCAAACTTTGGGTATTCGATTCCAGACAGAAGATGACGGAGAAGCCCCTGCCGGCCATCGTGTTCTTCTTCGGCGGCGGATGGACCTCAGGATCGCCCACGCAGTTCGAGGGGCAGAGCCGCCATCTCGCCGCGCGCGGCATGGTCGCCATCGTCGCCGACTACCGCGTCAAGTCGCGCCATGACGCCAAGCCGGCCGACTGCGTGTCCGACGCCAAGGCCTGCGTGCGCTGGGTCCGGGCGAACGCCCTGCGGCTCGGCATCGACCCGACGCGCATCGCCGTCGGCGGGGGCTCGGCCGGAGGACATCTGGCCGCTGCGACCGCCACCTTGCCCGGCCTGGACGCCGCCGATGACGACAAGAAAGTCTCGTGCGTTCCGGACGCCCTCGTGCTCTTCAACCCGGGCACCGTCATGGCGCCCTTCCCCGGACTTGACCTCAAGGGCTTCGGAGCCGGCCTCGACAAGGAGCGCTTCGGCTGCGAACCGACGGAGATCTCGCCCATCCATCATGTCCGCAAAGGCGCTCCGCCCACCGTCATCTTCCACGGCAAGGCCGACACCACCGTGCCCTACGCCACCGTGGAGAAGTTCGCAGAAGTCATGAAGTCCGTCGGCAGCCGCTGCGACCTCGTCGGCTACGAGGGTCAGCCCCACGGCTTCTTCAACAAGGCCAAGTATGACGAGACCCTGGCGGCCGCGGACGCCTTCCTGACCTCCCTCGGCTACATTCCTCTCAAGACCCGCTGAGATGCGCCTCTGCGCCGCCGCCCTCCTCTTCCTGCTGACCGCCGCCGGACTGACCGCCCGTCAGCCCAACGTCATCGTCCTGCTGGCCGACGACGCCGGCTGGGGCGACTATTCGCACAACGGCAACCGCCAGCTTTCCACCCCGAACATCGACTCGCTGGCGAAGGACGGGGCGCGCTTCGACCGCTTCTTCGTGCAGCCCGTGTGCTCGCCCACCCGCGCGGAATTCCTCACCGGACGCTGGCATCGTCGGCTCGGCGTCTACGGCGTATCCACGGGCCAGGAACGCCTCAACCCCGGGGAGAAGACCGTGGCGGACGCCCTCAAGGCCTCCGGATACGTGACCGGCATCTTCGGCAAGTGGCACAACGGCAGCCAGTGGCCGCATCATCCCCTCGCCCGCGGCTTCGACACCTTCACCGGGTACACCTCCGGCCACTGGGGCGAGTATTTCGACGCCCCCTTGGAGCGCAACGGCGTGATGGAGAAGTCCAAGGGCTACATCGTGGACGTCCTCACCGACCGGGCTTTGCAGTTCATCGACCGCAACAAGGAACGCCCCTTCCTGTGCTACGTCCCGTTCACCACCCCGCATTCGCCCTGGTCCGTGCCCGCGAAGCACTGGGAAAAGTTCAAGGACTTCCCCCTCTCCCAGCGCGCGACGAACGCGTCGGCCGAAACCGAACAGGAGACCCGCTGCGTCCTCGCCATGATGGAGAACCTGGACGGCAACGTCGGCCGCATCCTCGCCAAGCTCCGCGAACTGGACCTCGAGCGGGACACGATCGTAATCTACTTCTCCGACAACGGCCCCAACGGCCATCGGTGGACCGGCGGCATGAAGGGCGTCAAGGGGACCACCGATGAAGGCGGCGTGCGCTCGCCGCTGCTCGTGCGCTGGCCCGGACGCATCGAGGCCGGCGCGCAGGTCGACCGCATCGCCGGCGCCGTGGACCTCTGCCCGACCATCCTCGCCCTCACCGGCGTCCAGCGCGCCGGCGACCGCTCCTTCGACGGACGTGACCTTTCGCCGCTGCTGCTGCGCGGCAAGGACGCCGACTGGGCGCCTCGCCTGATCTTCAACACGTGGGCCGAACGCGTCAGCGTGCGTTCGCAGACCCATCGCCTCGACGCCGACGGAAACCTCTTCGACATGGTCGCCGACCCCGGACAGACGAAGCCCGTGCAGGACGCCCAGCCGGCGGTCGCCGCCGAGCTCCGCGCCGCCGCCGAATCATGGCGCAAGGACGTCGGGATGGCCCCGGCTCAGCCCAAGGGCAAAGGCAAGGCCAAGGGCGGCCCCGGCAACGCCGTCGATCCACGGCCGATCCAGGTCGGATATCGCGAATTCCCCGTCACCATGCTGCCCGCACGGGACGGGACTCCGAAGGACGGACTTGAGCGCAGCTCGCGCGCCCCGAACTCCTCGTATTTCGTGAAATGGACCACCAAGCAGGCGCATCCCTCCTGGAACGTCGAAGTCGTTAACGCAGGACGCTATGAAGTCTGGATCGATTACGCCTGCCCGCAGGAGGACGCCGGCTCGACGGTCGAAGTGCGCCTGGGCGGATCCGCTTTGCGCGCCAAGATCACCGAAGGCTGGTATCCGCCGTTGCTGGAGCAGGACGTCTTCCCCCGCAAGAACGGCGAGTCCGTCATGCGTGAGTTCAAGTCCCTGCGGCTCGGCGACATCGACCTCTCACCGGGGCCGGCCGAGCTGACCGTCAAGGCCGTGGACATGCCCGGAAAGACCGTGATGGAACTTCGCCGCATCACCCTCGTGCTCAAATGAGGATCCTCGCGCTCATGCTGCTTTGCTCCGCGCTGCGGGCCGAAGACCCGAAGATCGCGCTCAGCGTCGTCTCAGAGGGCTTTGACGGCGTCACCTGCTGGGTGCACGCCCGGCCCGGCTTCGTGCACGGTCCGGAGCCGGCGGCGGTCATCACCTTGCAGAAGCTGACCCTCAAGGGCAGCGACCTCTTCGGCCCCATCGCCGAGTTCCGTTCCGACGACCGGGGCAGGACCTGGCCGGCTCCGACCGTCCACGACGGATCCCTGGGGCACCGCACGGAGGGAGACGTCACGATCACCCCCTGCGATTTCTGGCCGAAGTGGCACGCCAAGACCGGCAGGCTGCTGGGGACCGGACACGATGCGCGGTACAAGGACGGCAAGGTCATGCCCAACCGGCCGCGTTTCACCGTCTACTCCGTCTACGACCCGGCCAGCCGGAGCTGGAGCCGTTACGACACTCTCGAGATGCCCGACCCGGCGCGCTTCCACAGCTCGGGCGCGGGCTGCACCCAGCGCGTCGACCTCCCCGACGGCGACATCCTGCTGCCGGTCTACTTCGCCCCGCAGGGCGAGAAGGAATACCGCGTGTGCGTCGTACGCTGCGCCTTCGACGGCCGACGGCTCACCGTCCGCAAGCTGGGCTCGGAGATCCGCATCCCCGGCGCCCGCGGGGCCGGCGAGCCGTCCCTCGCCGTCGTCGGAGGAAAGTACTACCTGACCATCAGGCATGACCTCGCCGCCTACGTGGCCGTGAGCGACGACGGACTGGATTTCTCGCCTCCCAAGAAGTGGACCTTCGACGACGGCTCCGACCTCGGCAGCTACAACACGCAGGCGCACTGGGTGACCCACCTCGACCGCCTCTTCCTCGTCTACACCCGGCGCGGTGCGAACAACGACCACATACCGCGCCATCGCGCCCCGCTCTTCATGGGCGAAGTCGACCGCGGGACCCTGCGCGTGAAGCGCTCCACCGAACGCGTGCTCGTGCCCGAACGCGGGGCGCGTCTCGGCAATTTCGGCGTGGGCGAGGCGGGACCGACCGAGACCTGGGTGACCGTTACGGAATGGATGCAGACCTTGCCTCCGAACCCGTACGACCACACCAAGTGCACCGCACGGGGCTCGAACAACGCGGTGTTCATCGCCAGGCTCACCTGGAACGAACCCGACCCGAACTGGATCAACCGGTGAGACTGACCGCCGCCCACCTCCTGCTCGCCACCTGCCTCATCGGCGCGGACGGACCGTTCGCCGGCAATGAGAAGGTGCTGGAAACCGCCAAGACCTTCAAAGGACGCGGCGTGCAGGCCGACGACACCCCGCCCTCCTCTCCGCAGGACTCCCTCAGACGATTCACCCTGCGTCCGGGGCTGACGGTCGACCTCATGGCGCACGAGCCGGCTCTGACGCAGCCCATACACGGCAGCTGGGATTCCCAAGGCCGGATGTGGCTCGTGCAGTTCCGTCAGTATCCCTTCCCGGCCGGACTGAAGATCGTCGCCTACGACCAGCATCTCCGCGCCCAGTTCGACAAGGTGCCCGCTCCGCCGCCCCTCGGGGAGAAAGGCGCCGACATCGTCAGCGTGCTCGAGGACACCGATGGAGACGGGATGTTCGACCGGCAGACCGACGCCCTGAAGGGCCTGAACATCGTCACGGCCACCGTGGCCGGCGCCGGAAGGCTGTGGGTGCTCAATCCTCCCTACCTGCTCAGTTATGCGATGAAGGACGGCCTGCCCTCGGGCGACCCGCGCGTGGAGCTTTCGGGCTTCGGCCTTGAGGACACCCACAGCACCGCGACCAACCTCCAATGGAACGTCGACGGCTGGCTTTACGGCGTGAACGGCAGCACCACCACGGGCGACGTCGGCGTTCCGGGCGGGATGCGCACGAAATGGAGCGGCCAGTGCGTCTGGCGCTTCCATCCGACCCGCCGCAAGTTCGAGATCTACGCGGAGGGCGGCGGCAACACCTACAGCCTGGACATCGACGCCAAGGGGCGCGTGTTCACGGGCACCAACTACGGAGCGACTCGTGGCATGCACTACGAGCTGGGCTCCTACGGCGTGAAGAACTGGGGCAAGCACGGCCCCCTGACCAATCGCTTCGCCTACGGATGGTTCGAGCACATGCGCAGCGAGGGGGAGGAACGGCGCTTCCCGCAGGCCTTCGCCATCTACGAAGGCGGACTGCTCGGCGCGGATTACGAAGGCAAGGTCATCGCGCCCAACTCCCTGGCCAACAAGTCCTACCTCAGCCGCATGATCCCCGTCGGCTCGACCTTCCGCACCGTCGACGAACAGGACCTCATCGCCAGCCCAGACCGCTGGTTCCGACCGGTCTGGACGGCCGTCGGGCCCGATGGCGGGGTCTACATGGCCGACTGGTATGACACCCGCCTCAGCCATGTGAACCCCGTCGACGACTGGGACAAGGCGCGCGGGCGGCTCTATCGCGTGCGTCCGGAGGGACAGGCGCCGAAGCTGAAGCCGTTCGACCTCTCAGCCGCCTCAGCCGGGGAACTCGTCTCCCTCCTCTCGCACCGCAACGAATGGTTCCGTAAGCAGGCCGTGCTGGAGATCGGCTGGCGCGGGATCAAGGAGCTCGAACCGGAACTGCGGCGCATGCTCGCCGGCCCCCGGGCCCTGGAGGCCCTCTGGGCGCTCGACCTGCTCGACGCCGTCGGCGAGCCGCCGGTCACCCATGCCGACCCCTACGTGCGACGCTGGGCGTGGAAGATCATCGCGGAACGCGGCGGGCGCCCTTCCGCCGCGGCCGAGGCGGCGTCCGAGACCGAATCGCACCCCGAGGTCTGCATGCAGATCCTGGCCACCGCCAAGCGCCTGCGCGTCGACGGCCTCGGCCTGCTCAACGCCGCCCTCGCCACCCAGGATGAATCCGGACGCATCCCGCTGATGGTCTGGTGGGCGATGGAGTCCGCCCTCGATGAAGAGGCAGGGCGTAGCCGCGTGATACAGATGATGAACGACCGAAGGCTGACCGGCTCCGCCCTCTTCCGTGACCACGTCGCGGCACGGCTGGGGCGACGACTAGCCACCGGCGCAGGGACCGCCAATCTTGCCGCCTTGGATCGCATGGCGTCCGATTGCGGCGACAAGGTCGCCGTCGGGCGGCTGATCGAGGGCGCGCTCTCCGCCTTTGATTCGGGAGAGCTGCCAGAGATGCCCGCCGGACTTGCGACGGCCGTGCGCGCCCGCCTGGAGGCCTCAGGGACGGCCCCCTTCTCCTTGGCTGACCTGCGCAAAGGAGACGCCAAGGCCCTCGCGACGGCCGTGGCGGCGATCAGCGACAAGAAACTGCCCGTCATCCGAAGGACTCAGGCGGCCGAAGCCCTTTCGAGGGCCGGACGTGCGGAGGCCCTGCCCGCCCTGCTGAAAATCATGGGCGAACCGGGGGCGACTCCCGGCAAGCGCGCCTTCACCCAGGCGGCCGTGAGGTTCGACGACCCGCGCGTCCCCGAGACAATCCTGAGCAATTACGAACGCTGCTTCGCGGCCGACCTCGCCCTGCGCGAGGAGACCTTGCGCGCCCTCGCGGCCAGACGGCACTGGGCGCTGCGCCTCGTCGAAGCTGTCGTCACCGGCAAGGTCATGGCCGCCCATGTCTCGGCCGACAACGCCCGCTTGATCGCAGGACACGGTGAGCCGAGCCTGACGCAGGCCGTCGACCGGCTCTGGAAGCACCTGCTCTCCACCGGCGTCACGCCCGAGAAGGACCGCGAAGTCGCCCGCCTGCGCGCCGTCGCGCGGGCGGGCGACGGCGATGCCGCGAAGGGTCGCACGATCTTCACCGCCCGTTGCGGAGCCTGTCACGCCCTGAAGGGCGAGGGCGGAGCCGTCGGACCCGACCTCACCGGCTACGAGCGCACGAACCTCGACTTCTGGGTCATGAACCTCGTGTACCCCAGCCTGGAGATACGCGAAGGCTTCGGCACCTATGTCGCCAAGATGATGGACGGCACCGTGGCGGCCGGCATCCTTGAGCGCAGGGACGGCGGCGTGATCGTGCTCCGTGACCTCGCCGGCGTGAAGACCATCCTGCGTGAGGACGCCGTTGACAATCTGATGGCCAGCCCCGTCTCCGTGATGCCCGAGGGCCTGCTGTCGGGCCTATCAGACCAGGACATCCGAGACCTGCTGGCGCACCTGATGCGGTGACCCCCGCCTTGACGCGCTCCGCCCCCGCCCCACTTTCGCAGGCATGAAGGCGTTCATCCTCCTCATGCTGGGACTCCGGCTCCTGCTCCTCACCGGAGCCGTGGGCATGTGCGTCTTCGGACTATTCGCCACCGGCGAAAACTCCGTGCCTTGGACCTGGCGGGCGGGCTACGCCCTTGGCCTCGGACTCAGCGCCTTCCTCTGGCTCAACGTCTGGAAGGCCACCGTGAAGACCTGGCGGGAGTGAGTCCGCTTTAAGAGGGATTCTGACGGCCTCCCGACGGGGACAACTAGGGCTGGCAGTCCCGGTCCGCACGACTATGGGTCGATACCTGCAATCCCCATGAAGTCCTCCTTCCGGCTCCTCCTCTCCCTGTTCGCCTGCGGCCTGATCGCCGCCGAGCCGATACCCGTGGATCGCGACAAGCTGAAGACGCGGGCCGACAAAGCCAACGCCGCCAACTGGCCCGACAACAGCAAGGGCTCCCCCACCCCGCACGCCCCGGCTGAGAATCCTCCCGAGGCGAAGATGCAGCGCTCCCAGCGCGGCCAGGCGCCCGGCAAGGGCGAGACGATCGCCTTCATCGGCAACGGTTTCGCCGAGCGCGAGACTTACTACGGCCGCATCGAGACCGAGCTGCAGCTCCGCTTCCCCGACCGCGGCTTCATCGTGCGCAACCTCGGCCGCTCGGGCGACACCCCCGCCTTCCGCCCGCATCCCGCGCGCGCCAGCCAGTGGGCTTTCCCTGGCGCCGAGAAGTTCCACCCCGAATACGCGCAGCACAACGGCAAGGGCTTCTTCTCCACCCCTGACCAGTGGCTCTTCCATGTGAAGGCCGGCACCATCGTGGCCTTCTTCGGATACAACGAGTCCTTCGACGGACTCGGTCGCGTCGAGAACTACGAGGCCGAACTGGACGCCTTCGTCACGCACTCCCTCTCCCGCGCCTACGACGGGGAACGCGCCCCGCGCCTGGCCCTCGCCTCGCCCTTCGCCTTCGAGGACCTCTCCAAGAAGCGCGACCTGCCCGACGGCAAGAAGGAGAACGAACGCCTCGCCGCCTACTCCCAGGCCATGGGCCGCGTCGCCCAGAAGCACGGCCTGACCTTCATCGACCTCTTCAGCGCTTCCCGCGAGGCCTATGCCGCCAAGACCGAAGGCGCTCCGGATTACACCATCAACGGCTTCGCCCCCACCGACCACGGCTACCGCTTCGCCGCCAAGATCGTGGCCGACGCGCTCTACGGCGCCGCCGCCCGCAAGTCGAAGGCCGATGAGGCCCTGGTCAACGCCGCCGTGAAGCAGAAGGACCACTGGTGGAACTCGGACTACGCCATCGTCAACGGCGTCCACACCCACGGCCAGCGCTACAACCCCTTCGGCCCCCAGAACTACCCCGACGAGGTCCGCAAGATCCGCGAGATGACCGCCCTGCGCGACACGCTCATCCAGGACGTCGCCGCCGGACGTCGCACCGACCTGACCGTCGACGACTCGAAGACGCACCCCCTGCCGCCCGTCCCGACCAACTACAAGCCCAGCGACAAGAACGGCGACCCCGCCAAGTTCCTCTCCGGTGAGGAGGCCGTCACCAAGATGAAGCTGCTGCCCGGCTTCAAGGTGAACCTCTTCGCCGATGAGTCGATGTTCCCCGACCTGAAGAAGCCCGTGCAGATGTCCTTCGACGGCAAGGGCCGCCTCTGGGTCGCCACCACGCCGACCTACCCGCACCACCGCCCCGGCGACCCCGCGCCCGACGACAAGCTCCTCATCCTCGAGGACACCGACGGCGATGGCCGCGCCGACAAGCGCAGCGTCTTCGCCGACGGCCTGCACCTCCCCATCGGCTTCGAGATCGCGCCCGAAGGCGTGTACCTCTCCCAGGAGCCCAACCTCGCCCTGCTCATCGACGACGACAAGGACGGCAAGGCCGACCGTAAGGAGCTGATCCTGCACGGCTTCGACTCCCACGACACGCACCACGCCATCTCGGCCTACTGCGCCGACGCCTCCGGCGCCTTCTACCTGCTCGAAGGACGGTTCCTGCACAGCCAGGTGGAGACGCCCTACGGCCCCCGTCGCTGCAATGACGGCGGCGCCTGGCGTTTCGATCCGAAGTCCTTCCGCCTCGAGCGCGTGCAGACCGACGTCTCCAACCCCTGGGGCTTCTCGTTCAACCGCTGGGAGCAGCCGCACCTCTCCGACGCCTCGCCCGGTGAGAACTGGTGGGCCCTGCCCCTCTCGGCCAAGATGCCGTACGGCATCGAGATCCCCAAGGTCGAGCAGTTCGTGCCTAAGCGGTCACGTCCGAGCTCGGGCGCCGAGTTCGTCTCCTCCCGTCACTTCCCCGACGAATACCAGGGCGACTTCATGACGTGCAACACCATCGGCTTCCTCGGCATCAGCCTCGGCACGCCGAAGGACGACGGCGCCGGCTACGTCGGCACCGCGCACGGCGACCTCATCGTGTCCGAGGACGGCAATTTCCGTCCGGTGGACCTGGAGTTCGCGCCCGACGGCTCGCTCTACTTCCTGGACTGGCAGAACCCGCTCATCGGGCACATGCAGCACAACGCGCGCGACCCCAACCGCGACCGCGAGAGGGGCCGCATCTACCGCATCACCTACCCTGCCCGCCCGCTCCTCAAGCCCGCCAAGGTCGACGGCGCCTCGGTCCCCGAGCTGCTGGAGAACCTGAAGGAACCGGAATACCGCACTCGCTACCGCACCCGTCGCGAACTCCGCGGCCGTCCTGCCTCCGAGGTGCTGCCTGCCGTCAAGGCCTGGGTCGACCGACTCGACCCCGCAGATCCCGAGTTCGAACATCACCTCTGTGAGGCGATGTGGGCCACCTGGGCCCAGAACCGGCCGGATGAGGCGCTCATCCGCCGGCTCCTTTCGGCCAAGCGGCCCGAAGCCCGCGCCGCGGCCGCCGACGTCGTGCGGCATTCCTTCTGGAAACTGCCCGCGCATGTCGAACTGCTCACGCAGGCCGCGCGCGACGAGCACCCCCGCGTACGCCTGACCGCGCTCGTGGCGGCCTCATGGCTGGACAATGCCGACGGCGCCCGCATCGCCCTCGAGACCTTCCGCAAGCCCCTCGACCGCTGGGCCGGACCGGTCACCCACTACGTCATGACCTACACCCTCGCGGACGACGTGAAGGCGCTGCTGGCCGGAGGGCTCAAGCTGGATGACAACCCGGCCGCCGCTGACTACCTCGCGGGCAAGAGCACCATCAGCAAGCCCGTGGCCGAGGAGGGCGGCACCGTGCGCGCCTCCCGCAAGCTGACCGCTGACGAACAGAAGATCTTCGATCTCGGAAAGTCGGTCTACTTCCGTGACGCCCATTGCGCCACCTGCCACCAGGCCGACGGCAAGGGCCTGCCCAACGTCTACCCGCCCCTGTCCCGCAGCGACTGGCTCGAGAACGACGAACGCGTGATCAAGATCGTGCTCAAGGGACTCTGGGGCCCGATCAAGGTCTCTGGCAAGGACTTCGACCCCACCAAGGGCGTGCCGCCCATGATGGGCTTCGCCGGCCTGCTCAACGACCAGGAAGTCGCGGCCGTCATCACCTTCACCCGCCTGGCCTTCGGCAACAACGGCAAGGCGGTGACCGCCGACCAAGTCGCCAAGGTGCGCGAGGCCACCAAGGACCGTGTGAACTTCTACATGGCGGACGAGATCCTCAAGGAGCATCCCCTGAAGCCCGCGGGACAGGGCAAGGGCGGCAAAAAGAAGTGACCTGAAAGGACGGCGCGCATCTTCCCAAGGGGCTGGCTTCAACGACGCCGGCCCCTTTTCTTTTCAGGGATTGTAAGCAACGCCCGTCCGACCTAGGAAATCGTGATGCGCAAGCCCGCCGCCGTCCTCCTCTGCATGTTCGCCCTGTCCGCGGCCGCCTTCGACTTCAAGGGCGTCCCGCCCGAAGCGTCGCTGGTCTTCGCCACCGAATCCACGGCCGGACTGGCCATCGCGAACTCCCCGGGCATGCAGGCACTGAAGGCCCGCATGCAGAAATCGGATGCGGCCGAGCTCGCAGGCCTCGACGTCGAGAAGGCCGTCAAGGAGGCGACGGGCCTCGACCTGTCCTCTCCCGACATCTCATTCGCGGGCGGAATGATGGGCCCCATCCAACGCCCGGAGGTCGATCAGGCGCCGGAGTTCGTTTTTATCATCCGGGGCGCGCATGATCAGGCACGTCTCGCCTCCTACTGCGCCAGCAAAGGCGTCAAGAGCGTCCAAGCCGGCACGGTCAAGGGCTGGGACCTGCCCGGCCTCGTGAACTCCTTCGGCCCGGGATCCCCCGAGCCGGCCGATCCCGGGTCTCCCGCGATCTTCTCCTATGACTCAAGGACGCTCGTCATGACGAATCCCGCCAATGCGGCCAAGGTCTTCGCGGCGCTCAAGGGCACGGGACGCTCCTTCACGCCGGGCCCCGAAAGCGCCGGCGCCTCCTCGCAGGTCGGCAAGGGCTACTTCTTCATGGCCGCCAACGGCTCGCTCATGCCTCCGACTCCCGACGACCAGTCGGGCTTCAAGGGCATGCACGCCGCGATGGGTGAAAAAGGTGACGCTCAGGTCATGAAGTTCGAGGTGCTCTTCGCCAGCCCGGAGAAGGCCGCGCCCTTCGCCATGCAGGCGCAGGGCATGGTCGCCATGATGCCCCTCATGATCGCGGGCGACCCCACCGTGCCCAAGACAGCCGCCGACCAAGCCAAGGCGAAGCTGGTTGGCGACCTCATCGCGGGCATCGCGCCCGTCGAGCACAAGGGCGACCGCGTCATCTTCACCGCCAGCTGGAGCACGGAGCGGCTGCTCACGATGCTCAACCAGCTCATCGACCAGGCGGAGCTCGAGGCGAAGAACGGCGCGAATCCTTTCGGCTCGCCCGCCTCGGCGCCGAAGAAGAAGTAAGTCGGACGTCGGCCAAAAGAAAGGGCGGAGCCTCACGGCCCCGCCCTTTTCATGCGCGCTCGCGGAGGAACTCAGCCGCAGCAGCCGGTCTTCTTGTCTCCGGAACCGCAGGATCCGTCCTTCTGGCAGCAGCCGCAGGTGCCGAGGCACTCGCCCGAACCGCAGCAGGCCAGGCAGCAGAAGCCCTTGCGTCCCACGAAGGCCAGGTAGAGGCCGGCCAGCACGAGGACGATGACGAGCGGGTCCCAGACGTTCTTCATCAGCACATTGACGAAGAAGATGTTGAAGAGGAGGGCTCCGGAGAGCACGACGCCCCAGCCCCGGGTGCACTTGATGATGAGCAGGACGCCCGCAACGATCTCAAGGGCCTTGATGACGTTCATGTAGCCCGATCCGCCCATGGCGTTGAAGAACGCCTTGGTCAGTTCGGCGGCTTCCGGGCCGTTGGGCGGCGTGGGGGCGGGCAGGACGGACTTCAACGACGGCAGGAAGTGCGCGACGCCGAAGATGATGAAGGCGACCCCCAGAAGGAGTGCGACGATGCAGGGCAGTTTTTTCATAGCCCCTGCAGATTAGCCCAAATGAACGGACTTGGAAGGGCGAACTTCAGAGCCCCTTGTGCGCGCCGTCGCAAAGGGCACCCTTCTTGGAGCGCTTGCAGGCGCAGAAGTAGACCGTGCCGGCGGACTCCGCCTTGAACGGTACGGGGACGAAGGAGCTGCCCTTGTGCGCGCCGTCGCAGAAGGGCTGGCTCTTGCTCTGTCCGCAAGAGCACCAGTAGTAGGTCTTGCCGGCCTCGACGAGGACGGGAATGGGAGACTTCTGAGGAACGTGGGGGGCGGACATGGCGAGAAGATGACAGAGGACCGATGGAAGATAAAGGATAAATGATGAAAGCAGGATGGATCAGGCGAGGTCGAAGAGGAGGGCTTCGGTGGGGCCGGCGGACGTGAAGGCGAAGGAGCCGGGCTCTTCGGATTTGAGAGCGTCACCCGGCGAGAGTTTCACGCCGCCAACTTCGACTTCGCCGCCGATCAGCTGGAACCAGAGCCCCCTGCCCTGACGCAGCTCATGGGAAATCGTTCCGCCCTGCGAGGTCTTCACGCGATAGACATCGGCATCTTGACTGATGTGAGCGGAGCCTTCGCGTCCGTCATTCGAAATGATCAGCACCTTGGGTGCGGCGAGCTGCTCGGCCGTCGGCTTCCACTCAGCGTAACGGGGACGGAGATTCGGCCGGTCCGGCTCGATCCAGACCTGGATGAGATGGAGACGGTCGGTCTTAGAGGGGTTATACTCGCTGTGCTTAACCCCGCTGCCGGCGCTCATCACCTGGATCTGTCCGGGCCTCAGCTGGGCGTGGTTGCCGAGGCTGTCGCGATGCTCGATGACCCCCTCGAGGACGTACGTGAAGATCTCCATGTCACGATGCCCATGGGGAGGAAAGCCGGCCACGGGGGCGACGATGTCCTGATTGATGACCCGCAGGGACCGGAAGCCCATGTGGGCGGGGTCATGGTAGTCCGCAAAACTGAAGCTGTGCCTGGCCACGAGCCAGCCGTGGTCGGCAAAGCCCCTGTCCGCAGAGCGCCTTATCTTGAAACCCATCGCGCAAACCTATCCGAAACCGCCCCCTGTGCAAACGGCACGGCAGGGGATTTGGGTTGAACTCCGCCTCCCCGCCTGCTCAATGAACGTTCCTTTGTCGGGCTGTGGCTCAATCTGGTAGAGCGCTGCTTTCGGGTAGCAGAGGCTGAGAGTTCAAATCTCTCCAGCCCGACCACTTAAAAGGCCCCGGGGACGTCCATCGTCTCCGGGGCCTCCGTTTGGGTTGTGCCCGCAGCGGACGCCGGGTCTACTGCCGACATGCGGATGACCGCCCTGCTCATTCTCAGCCTCGCAAGCCTGCTATCGTCCTGCGGCGGAAACCCTGAGGCTTCCCGTCCGCTGGTGCTGGCCCACGTGATGCCTTGGTTTGAGTCCAAGGACCGCTCCGGGGCCTGGGGCTGGCACTGGACGATGGACCGCAAGGATCCGTCCAAGGGCGAGGTCGCCGCCCACCAGCGTCCGCTCATCGGACCTTACGACTCCTCGGATCCCGCTGTCGTGGCCTACCAGGTGGCGCTGATGAAGGCCGCGGGGGTCGACGGAGTGATCATCGACTGGTACGGCCCTGGCGGCTTCAAGGATTACGAATCCATCCACCGGGCCTCGCTGGCGCTCATCGCTGAAGTCAAGAAGGCCGGACTCAAGTTCGCGGTCTGCATGGAGGACAACATCGGCGCACGCTTCATGAGCGAGGCGGGCCTGAAGCGCGAGGAGGCGACGGCCAAGGTCGCCGAGGCTTTCGCCTGGCTGGACGCCAACTGGCTGCGGGACGAGGCCTATGTCCGACTGGAAGGGAAGCCGGCGCTGCTCATCTTCGGACCCCAGTATCTGCAGGAGAAGGAATGGCTCGCGATCCGCAAGCGCATGACCTCCGAACCCCTGACTTACGCCCTGCCGCACCTCAGCGCAACGCAGGGCGTCGACGGACGCTTCGTCTGGATACCGGTGTACGACGGCCGCACGGTCGCCCCGGAGGCATGGAAGGCCGAACTGGCCGCATGGCAGCAAGGCCCGAAGGACGCCCGGCGCATCGCCGTGGCATTTCCAGGTTACAAGGACTATTACGCCGAGGCGGGCGCCCGGGCCAGCTACGGCCTGATCGATGACCGCGCCGGACAGACATTTTCGGAATCGCTGGAACTGGCCCTGCGCAGCGGCGCACCACTGGTCCAGATCGCCACCTGGAACGATTATGGCGAGGGCACGGGCGTCGAGCCGACCGCCGAACGCGGGCACCGCGAACTGGAGACGCTGATGCGTCGCCTGCGTCCGGGCGCGGACCCGGCCGAACTCAGGCGCATCACCGAGGAATTCCTCCGGCGCAGGGGCCGCTGATTAAGGGGCAATTACCCTAGAAAAAGACACAGGCCTGAGGTTGCGGCCATCCGGCCGCGGGCTTTATTCGGAATACTCATGAGGGCGCCCCTCCTCACCCTTCTTCTCTGGCTCCCCGTGCTGGGCGCCGACCGCAAGGTTTCCTTCAGCCGGGAGATTCGTCCGATCCTATCGGAGAACTGCATCGCCTGTCACGGACCCGACGACAAGGGCCGCAAGGGCGAACTGCGGCTCGATGACGAGCAGGACGCCAAGCGCGACCGTGACGGCGAACGGGTCATCGCGCCGGGCGACCCCGAAAAAAGCATGCTCATCGCGCGCATCCTCTCGAAGGACCCCGACGAGGTGATGCCGCCGCCCAAGCAGCACAAGACCATCCCTGCGGCGCAGGTCGAGCTGCTCAAGGCCTGGATCCGTCAGGGCGCGCAGTGGGGTCGGCACTGGTCCTATGAGCCCGTGGCCCGCCCCGAAGTCCCGAAAAACGACGAGCCGCATCCCGTCGACGCCTTCCTCGCCGACCGACTTCGCCGCGAGGGCCTGACCTGGTCGCCCGCGGCCGATCCCGCCATCCTCGTTCGTCGCACGGCGCTCGACCTCACGGGACTCCCGCCCTCGCCCGAGGAACTCACCAAGCTCACGGGTCGTCCTCAGTCCGAAGTCGTCGCCCACTACCTGGGCAAGCCCGCCTATGGCGAGCATTGGGCCCGCCAGTGGCTCGACCTCGCCCGTTACGCGGACAGCGCCGGCTATCCGAGCGATCCGGGACGTGAGATCTGGGCCTACCGCGACTGGGTCATCCGCGCACTCAACGCCAACCTGCCCTTCGACCGCTTCAGCATCGAGCAGCTGGCCGGCGACCTGCTGCCCAACCCGACCGACGACCAGCTGATCGCGACGGCGTTCCACCGGAACACCATGACGCAGAACGAGGGCGGCACCAGCGACGAGGAGTTCCGCATCGCCGCCGTCATCGACCGCGTGAACACCACCTACGCCGTCTGGATGGGCACGACGATGGCCTGCGCCCAGTGCCACACCCACAAATACGACCCCATCACCATCACGGAATACTTCCGCTCCTATGCCTTCCTCAACCAGACTGCCGACGCGGACAAGAGGGATGAGTCGCCCCTGCACAAGTTCACGACCGACGAGCAGCGGGGCCGTCGCAAGGAGCTCGACGCGGTCGTGGCCGAACTCGAGTCGAAGTTCTCCTCCCCGCCCGCGGCCTGGTTGGCCGGCCAGGACAAATGGGAATCCGCCATCCGGCTCGACGCAGGCTGGACCGGGGCCAAGCCCACTCGGGTGACCTCCGCCCAGAAGCGGAAGGCCGTCGTCGCCGAAGACGGCATCATCACCCTTGAAGGCCGCACGGACGTCGACACCCAGACCGTGGACCTTCCGCTCTCCGGAGACCGTCTGACTGCGCTGCGGCTCGAGACCCTGCCCGCCGGCGGCAACTTCGTCGTCACCGCCGTACGCGCCCAGATCCTGCCTCCCGCCGGAGCCGCGGCCCCGTCGGCCAAGTTCGTGCGCATCGAGGTGCCGGGCAAGAAGCGCTTCCTGCAGCTGGCCGAGGTCGAGGTGTTCAGCAAGGGCGCCAACGTCGCCAAAGGGCGCCCTGCCAAGATGAGCAGCCAGTATGTGGACGCCGTGGCGGCCCGCGCGGTCGACGGCAACACCGACGGAGCCTACGCCAAGGGCTCGGTCGCCCACAGTGCCGAACAGGATTCCCCTTGGTGGGAAGTCGAACTGTCCGCCGAAACGTCCGTCGACAAGGTCACCGTCTGGAACCGGGCTGACGGCGTGGGCGCGCGGCTCAACGGATTCGAAGTCTCCCTGCTCGACGCCTCACGCAAGGTCGTCTGGACCAGCGGCGCGACCCCCGCGCCCGACAAGGACCACGCCTTCAGCGTGAGCGGGCCCTCGACGGTCACCTTCTCCGCGGCCTTCGCCGATCACGAACAGAGCGGCTTCCCTGCCTCCTCCTTGGTGAAGACCAAGGGCGGCAAGGCCGAGGGCTGGGCCGTCGCGCCTCAGGCGGACCGGCCGCATCGCCTGACCCTCGCCACGGCAGCCCCGCTGCGCATCACCCAAGGCTCGACCCTGAGGGTCACCCTCGTCCAGGGCTCGGTCCACAAGGGGCATGTGCTCGGCAAGTTCCGCCTCCTGACCTCGGGCGACGCCGCAGCCGCGACCGGCGCGGAACTGCCCGCAGAAGTCCTGGCGGCGGCCGCCGTCGAGCCCTCGGCACGCAGCGAGGTCCAGAAACGGGCACTGTCGCAGTATTACGTCCGCAATGCCTCCAAGGCTTCGGCCGCCGAGCGCAAGCAACTCGCCGCCACCAAGGGCATGATCGAAGGTCTGAAGCCCGTGACCGTGCCGATCATGCAGGAGCTGGCCGGCAAGGAACGTCGTGTGACCAAGGTGCAGCTGCGCGGCAATTGGCAGAACCTCGGCGACGAGGTCACTCCTGGCACGCCTGCGGCCTTCCCGCCCTTGCCCAAGGACGCGGCCGCCGACCGCCTGTCCTTCGCCCGCTGGCTGGTCAGCCGCGAAAATCCGCTCACCGCACGCGTCACCGTGAACCGGATGTGGGAGACGATCTTCGGCGTCGGGATCGTCCGTACCTCCGAGGAATTCGGCAGCCAGGGCGACCTGCCCTTCCACCCCGAACTGCTCGACTGGCTCGCCGACGAGTTCGTGCGGAGCGGCTGGGACGTGAAGAAGTTGATCACGCTCCTCTGCACCAGCCGCGCCTACTGCCAGACCTCCGCCAGCGACCCCAGGCTCAACGAACGCGACCCCGACAATCGCCTCCTCGCCCGCGGCCCGCGTTTCCGTCCGACCGGCGAGCTCCTGCGCGATCAGGCCCTCGCCGTCTCAGGACTTCTCAGCGCGAAGATGTACGGGGCGCCCGTGCGTCCGCCCCGCCCCGCGCTCGGACTCAACACCGCCTTCGGCGGCAGCAACGACTGGGTGACCAGCACCGGCGAGGACCGCTGGCGTCGCAGCGTCTACACCGAGACGCGCCGCAACAGCCCCTACCCGTCCTTCTCGACCTTCGACGCCCCCAACCGCGAGACCTGCACCATCCGACGCGACCGCTCGAACACCCCCTTGCAGGCGTTCGTGACGCTCAACGATCCGGTCTACGTGGAAGCCCAGCAGGCCTTCGCGCGCCGGGTGATGAAGGAGGCGCAGTCCGACGAGGAACGCATCCGTCTGGCTTACCGCCTGACCGTGGCCCGCGCGCCCTCCGACAAGGAGGTCGCCGCCGTCGTCGCGTTGCTGCGCAGGACGGAACAGAAATATGCCTCCGAGCCCGTGCTCGCGATGAAGATGGCGTCGGAACCCCTCGGAGCCCCGCCGGCCGGCACCGACGTCGCTAAGCTCGCTGCCTGGACCGTGGCCGCGGGCGTCATCATGAACCTCGACGAGTTCCTCATGCGCCGCTGACCCCCAGCCCCTGTCCCTTTCATATAACATGCACCCCCTTCGTGAAGCCCAGCTGCAGCTGACCACCCGCCGTCAGTTCCTCAGCTCCGCCGGACAGTTCAGCCTCGGCGCCATCGCCCTCCACGCCCTGCAGGCCGATGCCGCACCCGCCGTCGCCGATCCGCTCGCCCCGAAACGCCCGCCCCTCAAGGCCAAGGCCAAGCGGGTCATCTACCTGCACATGTCAGGCGGACCGCCCAACCTCGACATCTTCGACTACAAGCCCCAGCTGGTGAAGCGGTCCGGTGAGGACTGCCCTGACAGCTTCCTGAAGGGCCGCACCTTCGCCTTCACCACCGGCGTGCCCAAGCTCATGGGCACCCCGCGCACGTTCAAGCAGCACGGCAAGTCCGGCCTGTGGATGAGCGACGCGGTCCCGAACTTCCACGGTCTCGCCGACGACGTGACGCTCCTGAAGGCGATGCACACGGACCAGTTCAACCATGCCCCGGCCGAACTGCTCCTCTTCACCGGACACAACCGTCAGGGTCGTCCCTCCATGGGCTCCTGGGCCACCTACGGACTCGGCACCGAGAACGCCAACCTGCCCGGCTTCGTCACGCTCATCTCCAGCGGCGTCCAGCCCAGCGGCGGCGTCGGCTGCTGGGGTTCCGGCTTCCTGCCCTCGGTCTTCCAGGGCGTGCAATGCCGCAGCAAGGGCGACCCCGTGCTCTTCGCGGGAGACCCCGCGGGCATGACCCGAGACCTCCGCCGCGCCTCACTTGACGCGCTCAACGAACTCAACCGCCAGCAGGCCGACGAACTCGGCCACGCCGAGACGGTCACGCGCATCGCCCAGTATGAACTGGCGTTCCGCATGCAGGCCAGCGTGCCCGAGGTGATGGACATCACCCGCGAGAGCGCGGCCACGCTCGAGGCCTACGGCGCCAAGCCCGGCGAGGCCAGCTTCGCCAACAACTGCCTACTCGCGCGACGTCTCGTCGAGAAGGGCGTACGCTTCGTCCACCTCTTCGACTGGGGCTGGGACTTCCATGGCACCGGCCCGCGCGAGGACATCCGCGACGGCCTGACGGCCAAGATGGCGGCCACCGACAAGCCCGTGGCCGCGCTCATCAAGGACCTGCGCGAGCGGGGCCTCCTGGACGACACGCTCATCGTCTGGGGCGGAGAGTTCGGGCGCACGCCCTTCCGCGAAGGCCGCACCTCCAAGAGCCAGATCCTCGGACGCGACCACTACCCGGACTGCTTCAGCATCATGCTCGCCGGCGGCGGCGTGAAGGGCGGCATGCAGTTCGGCGAGACCGACGAGATGGGCTTCGCGGGCGTGAAGGACAAGGTCCACGTCCACGACCTGCAGGCCACCATCCTCCACCTGCTGGGCTTCGACCACGAACGCCTCACCTACCGCTTCCAGGGCCGCGACTACCGCCTCACCGACGTCCACGGACACGTCGTGAAGCAGATCCTTAGTTAGGGACAGGGATAGGGACAGGGGCAGGGATAGGGAGATACCAGAGGCAAGGGTCTGGAAAAGTCAGGGAACTGACTCCGCCTTCTTCCTTCTACATAACTATCCCTGTCCCCGTCCCTATCCCTGCCCCTGTCCCTGTCCCTATCCGTGCATTCCCATTCATCCTTTATCCCCCACCCCTCATCTTCCATCCTTCATCTGCCCTCCCCCATCCTACACCCTTCATCCCACCACCCCATGCGATTGCTGCTCATCCTCTGCGCCTCCGCCCTACTCGGAGCCGACGCTCCCAAGAAGAAGGCCCCCGCCCCCAAGGCGCCCGAGCCGCCGGCCTACCTGACGGTCGAGACCGCCGGCCCCGATTTCCCCCTGCAGGGCGAATACGCGGACTCCTTGACGGCCCATCCGGGCATCGGCGCCAATGTGATCGCGCTTGGCGACGGCAACTTCCGCCTGGTGCTTTTCCGTGACGGCCTGCCCGGACTCGGTGACGGCCAGGGAAGGTCCCGCGTCGAATCGGAAGCCCGACGCGAGGGAGACCGCATCGTCTTCAAGGACGCGACGCTTGCCGACGGCAAGCTGAGCGGGTCGTTGGACGGCAAGGCCTTCACCCTGCCCCGCCTGGTCCGCATCTCCCGGACCATGGGGCTCGCCGCTCCGCAGGGCGCCACGGTGCTCTTCGACGGCAAGAGCGCGGACGCCTGGGTGGATGGAAAGATCGACCCCCGCGGCCACCTCGAGGCCAACACCAAGACCAAGCAGGCCTTCACCGACTTCAGGCTCCACCTGGAGTTCCTCCTGCCCTTCAAGCCGCTCGGACGCGGCCAGGGTCGCGCGAACAGCGGGGTCTACCTGCAGCATCGCTACGAAGTGCAGGTGCTGGACAGCTTCGGACTTGCGGGCTTGGACAACGAGTGCGGCGGCATCTACAAGAACGCCGCGCCGAAGGTGAACATGTGCTTCCCGCCCCTGCAGTGGCAGACCTATGACGTCGACTTCAAGGCGGCGCGCTTCGACGCAGACGGCAAGAAGACCGAGGATGCCGTCGTCACCGTCCGTCACAACGGCGTGGTCGTGCATGACCGGCTGACCCTGAAGGGCGCCACCCCGGGAGGCGCCTTCAAGACCGAGGTCCCCGCCCCCGGTCCCATCTACCTCCAGGGCCACGGCAACCCCGTCGTCTACCGGAACGTCTGGGTGGTGACCAAGTAACGAGGATCGGAGGACCCCAGGGCCGGTGGGCATTAACCTGGCGGGGAAACCCGTCCAAGGACTCACCCCTGCCCGACCTGAAACTGTTTGCTACTTATGAAAGTGTTTTTATTAGTAGCACATGGCTTCACCCCGCCCTGCCCGCTCCGTGCGAAAGTCCGTGGCGGATTCCGGCTTCAGCACGCCCGGCCTCGACCGCGCCTTGGCGATCCTCAGCTGTCTGGGGGCGCATCGGGCCGGCCTGAGCCTCTCGGAGATCGCGGCTGAACTCGGGCTGTCCACCAACTTCGTCTACCGCACCACGCAGTCCCTCGTCGCGCATGGCTACCTGCTCCGCGACGCCGATAAGCGCTACACGCTGGGTCCCGGCCTCCTGCGGCTGAGCCAGCCGTTCGTGGACGACGTCCCGCTGGCCGAAGCCGCGCTCCCAGCGATGCGCTGGCTCAGCGAGCAGACCGGCGAGGCCGCCCACCTCGGGACCATCTCGGGCGACGAAGGCGTCGTGCTGGAACGCGTCATCGGCACCGCACCGATCAAGTTCTACGTCGAACGCGGCACCCGCTTCCCCCTTTACTGCAGCGCGCCGGGCAAGGCCATGCTGGCCGGGATGCCGAAAGACGCCTGCGACGCCATCCTGAGCAGGATCAGCCTGATCAAGCTCCTGCCCGACACGATCTCGGACAAGCCGACCCTGCTGCGATGCCTTAAAGAAGTCCGGCAGAATGGCTGGTCCAAGGACATCGGCGAGAACCTCGCCGGACACAATTGCGTCGCCGCGCCCGTCCTGGACGCCCAGGGGCAGGCCATCGCCAGCATCTGGCTGACCGGCACCAGCCTCCGCCTGCCCCCGGATCGCATCGGCAAGCTTGCCCCGAAGGTCGTGAAAGCGGCCCAGCTGATCACGCTGTCACTCAACAAACATGCTTCCACCAAGTAACCCCATGCGCCTCCTCGCCCTCCTCCTCGCGACCTCCGTCTTCGCGGCCGAACATAAGATCAAGCCGGGCGACGACCCCCAGGCCGTGATGGACGCGGCCGCGCCGGGCGACAAGCTGACCTTCCTCCCGGGCCTGCATCAGCACGGACTCAGGAAACACCGCTCGATCCTCTACGTCGACAAGTCCGTCGAGATCGAACTGATGGCAGGCGCGACGCTCAAGCTGGCCGACGGGGTCTGCAAGAAGGAGAGCGTCGGAGAGATCACGACCGACCAGGATTCGGGCAAGAAGATCGATGACCTCGAGATCGGCGGGGCCTTCGACCTGAAGAAGACCGGCGTCGAAGGCGCCGAACTCTTCGGCAGCACGGTCTACACCATCATCGTGACAGGAGGCAAGGACGGGGGCCCGGACACCATCGCCTGGGGCGACGGCAGGCTCTTCGACACCCCGCACAAGGGCATCCCCATCACGGGCGACTGGCAGGAACTGAACCACGGCGTAAAGATCCGTTTCGCGAACAAGACCGGCCACGGCGCCCGCAGCCTCTGGTTCGTGTCCTACGACGCCCCGGAGGCCTACGGCATACGCATCGGCCACGGCCGCCAGGCCGAGACGATCTCCGGCGTGCGCATCACAGGCAAGGGCACCATAGACCTTAACGCCACCCACAATGACCAGCCCAGCGGCCTGGTGAAGAACATCAACGCCTGCGTGCTCATCCACGGCCGCGTCCGCAACGTGCTCGTCGAAGGCATCACGATGACCGACACCATGCGTGCCGTGATGATGTATGGCGAGCACACGGGCAAGTTCCTGCCGGGCGGCAAGGTCGGTCCGGGCGAATCGTTCGACGCCGAGAATATCACGGTGCAGTTCACCCGTACGATCAATCCCAAAGGCCATGGCACCCTGATGGGACACCCCTCCTTCCGCGGCCGTCTTCGCAATGTCCGCTGCAACCACAATTACTTCGAGACCAAGAACACGACCATCGAGCCCAACTTCAACTTGGACGGCTACGAGGTCATCGGCAACGTCATCAAGAGCGACGGTCCCGCCATCCACTGCTGGCGCCATTCGAAGAACGGGGTCATCGCCGACAACCTGCGAATCGGCGACGTGACCTTCCGCAAGGTCGTCGACGCCAACGCCCCGGCCGGATGGGAACCGCCGATGCCGCCGATCATGAGGAACAACCGCAACTTGCTCGGCGACCGTGCGCAGGGGCCGCAGACGAGCCTCGAGCCCAAGCCCTTCGGCCGCCGTCTGCTCGTCAGCGATTACGTCGGCAACAAGGTCGCCATCGTCGCCGCCGACGGACGCGTCGAGTGGTCCACCCCGGCCGAACGCCCGCAGGACTCCTGGCTGCTGCCCAACGGCAACGTGCTCTTCAGCCACGTCAAAGGCGCCAAGGAAGTGAAGCCCGACCAGTCCGTGGCCTGGGAATACGTCGCCGACGCCAAGACCGAGATCCAAGGCTGCCAGCCGCTGGCCGACGGACGCGTGCTCGTGGTCGAGTGCGGCCCGGGGCGCCTCCTCGAGATCGGTCGCGACGGCAGGATCGCCAAGGAGATCAAGGTCCCGCTGACGCCCACCATCCGCACCCACGAGCAGATGCGCGGCTGCCGCAAGACGGCCGACGGGCGCTACCTCGTGAGCGCCAAGGGCGACCGTGCGGTCCTTGAGCTCTCCGCCGACGGCAAGCTGCTGCGCAAACTGCCCGTCAACGGCGATGTCCACGACGTCCGCGAACTCGCCAACGGCAACTGGCTGGTCGCCCTCGGCGAAGGCGACGGCATCGTGGAATATGACAAGTCGGGCAAGATCGTCTGGAACATCGGCCGAGACGAGGTCACGGACAACCACCTCTATCTTGCGAGTTCGGTCGAGCGCCTGCCCGACGGCAATACGATCGTCATGAACTGGCTCGGCCACGGCCACCTCGGCGCCACCGCCCAGATCTTCGAGGTCGACGCGCAGAAGAAACCCGTCCGTCAGTTCACCGATCACCGTCAGTTCACCAGCATCAACCACATCCAGGTCCTCGAGTGACCCTCATGATATGCGTGCCTTCGCCCTGCTGCTCTCCTGCCTGACCCTTTCGGCCGCACCGCATCCGCTGGCCGACAAGGTGGCGCCCGGGGCCACGCTGACGCTCGAGTTTCCCGCCCTGGCCCCTGACCGGCAGGGTCGCACGGCCGCATGCGAGGTACGCATCCCTGCCGGATACGTTGCTGCGAAGAAGATACCGCTGGTCGCCTGGCTGGCGGGCGGCGAGGGCGGACGCTCCCCGTCCGCCGGCTTCCTCCCCCCCGGCGACTTCATCCTCGTCGGCCTGCCCTACCCCAAGGGGGCGGCCAATCCGGCCTACCCTCCCATGGTGGGTGACTTCGCGAAGATCTGGGCGTACCATCGCACGATGCTCGAGGAAGTCCATCGGCTCCTGCCGAACGTCGAACGCCGCAGCTCCATCCTCGGAGGTTTCAGCAACGGCGGACACGCCATCGACGGCATGCTGCGCGCACGCTCGAACGGACCGCGGCCGTCCGACCATTTCGGCATCTTCATCGCCGCGGACGGGGGTGGAAACAACTACACGTCCATCGGACCCATGCAGCCGCTGAAGGGGCTATACGCCTACGTGTGCTGGGGTGAGAAGAGCCCCAACCGTCCGAATGGCGGGACCTTTGCCAAGGCCCTGGAGGCCAAGGGCGCCGCGGTCACGGCCAGCGAAATGAAGGGGGTCGGGCACGCCTTCCCGGAATCGGAACAGGCCAAGGTCAGGGAATGGCTGGCCAAGGTGGCCCTGCCCGGCTGCGCCGCCGTAAAGTAAGCAGGAACTGAGGTCCGCCTGACCTGTCAGGAAGAGGGTTGCGGGGGGCTCTCCCCGGGCAATCCTCCACCCACCCCGATGCCGGCGCTTCCACGCAAGTCCGCACTCCTGCTGCTCGCCTCAGGCCTGAGCGGAGCGCAGCCGTCGGCGGCGGATCTCGAGTTCTTCGAATCGCGCATCCGCCCCGCACTCGTGGCCGAATGCTACGAATGCCATGACGCCAAGAAGCAGAAGGGCGACCTGAGGCTCGACCACCGGACGGCGATGCTCAAGGGCGGCGAGACGGGCCCGCTCCTGATCGCCGGCGACCCGGACAGGAGCCTCCTCATCCAGTCCATCACGCACGAGCACGAAGACCTCAAGATGCCCAAGAAGCGTCCGAAGCTCGACGCGCGCATCATCGCGGACTTCAAGGAATGGGTCCGTCGCGGGGCCCCCGACCCACGCGACAAGGAGCCGACGGACTCGATTGCGCCGACCTGGTCCGACCTCCTCTCGGTCCGTAAGAACTGGTGGAGTTTCCAACCGGTCTCCGCCCCCGCGGGAGCGACGATTGACGGACTGCTGGACGCACGCATGAAGGCCGCCGGAATCACCCCTTCGCCGCCCGCCGCCAAGGAGACGCTCCTCCGCCGCGTGACCTACGCGCTCACCGGCCTGCCGCCGACGAAGGAGGAGATCGACGCCTTCCTGGCCGACGCCTCCCCCGACGCCTACGCCAAGGTCGTCGACCGGCTGCTCGGCTCGTCGCGCTACGGCGAACACTTCGCCCGGCACTGGATGGACCTGGTGCGGTATGCCGACACGCACGGCAGCGAAGGAGACCCCGCCATCCCGCAATCCTGGCGCTACCGCGACTACCTCATCCGGGCCTTCAACGCCGACGTGCCGTATGACCGGTTCGTGCAGGAGCAGATCGCCGGCGACCTGCTGAAGTCGCCCCGCATCGACGCGGAGGACGGCCTCAACGAATCCGTGCTCGGCACGGGACACTTCCGGATGGTCGAGCACGGCTACCAGCCGGTCGACACGGTCGACGAACAGGTGCGCAACGTCGACAACCAGATCGACGTGCTCTCGAAGGCCTTCCTCGGGCTCACGGTCTCCTGCTCCCGCTGCCACGACCACAAGTTCGACGCCATCAGCCAGGCGGACTTCTACGCCTTCTACGGCATCCTCGCCTCCAGCCGACCCGGCCAGGTCACGGTGGACGCGCCGGACAGGCTCGACGCAGGCCGTGAATGTCTGACCAAGGTCAAGGACGCCATCAGGGCCGAACTGTCGGGACTCTGGCGGAACCAGGCGGCGGAGATTCCGGATTCAATCGAGCAGATGCGTAAGATGGCCAAGGAAGCGGCCGGCCTGCGCGAGGAACTGAGCAAGGTCGAATCGCGGCTCTCCTCCGAATCCTTCCGCCGCCGGCTGAACGCCAAGGACGCGAGCGGCCCGACTCCGGACCATTGGTGGACCTTCGAGAAGGACTCCAAAGACCTCGTGGGCGGTCTGGACGCCGAGCTGCTCGGCGGGGCTTCGCTCTCGGACGGAAGGCTTGTGCTCAAGGGAGGCGGCGCGTTCGCCCGGACGGGAGCGAGCAAAAGGGCTTTCACGACCAAGACCCTGGAGGCGTGGGTGGCCCTGCCGACGCTCGACCAGCGCGAGGGCGGGGTGATCACGGTGCAGTCCGTGGGCGGAAAGATCTTTGACTCGATTGTCTTCGCCGAGAGGCAGCCCCGACGCTGGATCGCGGGCAGCAACAACGGCGTGCGCAGTACCGACGTCGGCGGTGAAGCGGAGGACGCGGCCCCCGGACGCCTGACGCACCTCGCCGTGACCTACGGGACCGACGGTCGCATCACGCTCTACCGCAACGGCGAGCCCTACGGCAACGCCTACGTCCCCGAGGGCTCGCCGAACCGCCTGCAGGGCTTCACCGGAGGACGGACGGAGATCCTGTTCGGCTGCCGCCACACGGGCGGAGGCAACGCCTTCCTCAAGGGCGAGATCGAAGAGGCGCGGCTCTACCACGTCGCGCTCTCCGCCGACGACGTCCGTCGCTCCTTCAAGGCAGGCGTGCTCAAGGGTGAGATCGGCGGAACTCCGGCCGACGACGATGCCGTCCGGTCGATGAAGGCCAGGGCCGTCGAGCTGCGCGCCGCCATCGAACGGCTGGAAGGACCCCACAAGCGGATTTCGGACGGCCTCGTCCGCGGGGAGACCGATCCCGACCACCCCTTGCACGCCTCCACGATGCTTAGGGTCGGCTTCCGGCCCAAGCCGGGAAAGACGGCACCCCGTGAACCGGACTGGGACCTCTCCGGCGAAGATGCCGACAGCTGGATGCGTCACGGCAACGGCATCGGGCATCGCGCTCCGCCCGGCGAGTTCCGCATCGAACCCGAAGGGGCCGTCGCCGTACGACGCATCCTGCCATCGGGATTCCAATCGCACACCCTGTCCACCCGCCACTCCGCCGTGCTCACCTCGCCGCGTTTCAAGGTGACTTCGGATTTCCTCAGCATCCAGGCGTCGGGCAAAGGGGCGACGGTGCGTCTCATCCCGGACAACTACCCCATCTCGCCGGGCGGCTCGCGCTTCCCGAAGGCGAAGCTGGACAGCGACAGCCCGTCCTGGGTCACCTTGGACACGGCGTATCGCAAGGGCTCCTACGCCTACCTTGAATTCACCCTCCCGGCCGACTCCACCAACCCCGACGGCAAGGACGGTGATCTGGGCTGGTATGGCGTCAGGCAGGTCGTCTTCCATCATCGACGCGAGGACGGCCCCAAGGGACAGGCGACCGTCGTCCCGACGCCCGTCTTCCCCACCGCTCAGGACGCCGCCATCGCGATCTCGGAGGCCGCCTACGCCTGGGGCAAGGGACAGGCCGATGAATCCCAAGCCGCGCTGCTGGATGCGTCGCTGCGCCATGGGTTGATCGACGGCTCCGCAGACGCATCGCCCAAGCTGGCGGCGCTCGTGCAGGAGTATCGGCAGGTCGAAAGCGGCATCACCCCGCCCCGCCGCGCCCCCGGCCTGCTTGAGGCGACCGGCTTCAACCAGCCCCTGTACGCCCGAGGCGACCACAACCGCCCCGAGTCCGCGGTGCCACGTCGCTACCTTGAGGCGTTCGACGCGTCACCTTTCCGGACGAACGGCAGCGGGCGCCTCGAGCTCGCCGCCAAGGTCGCGTCGCCCGACAATCCGCTGACGGCACGCGTGATGGTGAACCGCCTCTGGTACCACGTCTTCGGCCGCGGACTCGTCGGCACGGTGGACAACTTCGGGCGGCTCGGCGACCTTCCCACGCACCCCGAACTGCTCGACCATCTGGCCGCAAAGTTCGTCGCGGACGGCTGGTCGGTGAAACGGCTCCTGCGGGAACTGGTGCTCACCGAGGCCTTCCGTCGGGACTCGGCGCCCACCGACTCCGCACGGGGCAAGGACCCCGCCAACGACCTCCTCTCCCACATGCGCGTGCGCCGGCTGAGCGGCGAATCGCTCCGCGACACGCTCATCCTTCTGTCCGGACGGCTCGAGCACCGCATGTACGGCCCCGGCGACAACGCGCTGGCACGGCCCGCCGACCAGGTGCGTCGCAGCGTCTACCTGCAGATCCGACGCAACACCCTCAACCCCCTCATCACCGCCTTCGACGGACCCAAGCCCTTCACCACCGTGGGCAGACGGGACGCGACCAACGTCCCGGCCCAATCCTTGACGCTGCTGAACGACCCCTTCGTTCAGGACGCCGCCGGACGATGGGCTGCGACGTTCGAGGCCGGTCTGACGGACGCCCAAAAGGTCGACCGGCTTTTCCTGCAGAGCCTTGGACGAAAGGCCTCCGTCACGGAGCAGGATGCCGCCGCACGCTACCTGTCCGATCTCCAGGCCGCCCACGCCGCCCGGCCTGACCAGGTCTGGACCGAGTTCGCGCAATCCATGCTCAACCTCAAGGAGTTCCTTTACGTCCGCTGACATGAGCCCGCTCACACGAAGAGAAGTCCTCCGCCGATGCTCCCTCGGCTTCGGCGGCGTCGCCCTGTCCGGCCTCCTGGCATCGCCTTCCTACGGCGCGGCCTCCGCCCCGGTACGCCCAGGGAAGGCCAAGAACGTCATCTTCTGCTACATGTCGGGAGGCGTCTCCCACGTCGACTCCTTCGACCCCAAGCCCGAGCTCGCGCGCCTGAACGGCAAGCCGATGCCCGTGCCGGTCCAGCGAACGGTCTTCAACAACAACGGCAACATCATGGCCAGCCCTTGGGAGGCCAGGCCGCGCGGCAAGTCGGGCATCGTGATGACCGACCTATTCCCGCAGATCGCATCCCTCGCCGACGACCTCACCGTGGTGCGCTCGATGACCAGCAAGGTCAGCGAACACGCCCAGGGGAACTACTTCTTCCACACCGGCTTCCCCTTCATGGGGCACCCCAGCGCCGGAGCCTGGATGACCTACGGCCTCGGCTCGGAGAACCAGAACCTGCCCGGCTTCGTCGTCCTGCAGAGCGGCGGAGCGGTCGTACCGCACGGCGGCGTGGGGCTCTACAGCAACGGCTACCTGCCCGGACAGCACCAGGCCTCGGTCGTCAAAGCCGACGCCGAGGCGCCGCTGGACAACATCCGGCCCTCCCAGGCCGACGCCGCACAGCGCCGTCGGCTCGCTTTCATCGGCGAGGTCGACCGCGCCTACGCGGAGGCCTCGCGCGAACCGCAGGTCGAGGCAGCCATCCGCAACTACGAGACCGCCTACCGCATGCAGTCCGCCGTCCCGGAGGCCTGCGACATCAGCGGCGAGAGCGAATCCACCAAGACGATGTACGGCCTGGATTCACCCGACAAGCTCACCGCCGGCTACGCCCGGCAGGCCCTGCTGGCGCGTCGTCTGGTCGAACGCGGCGTCCGCTTCGTCGAACTCAGCTGCATCTCGTCCGGCATCGGCGCCGGCAACGGTCCCAATCCGTGGGACCAGCATGGAGCGATCAAGAAGGGCCACGCAGCGATGGCGCATCAGGTCGACCAGCCCATCGCCGCGCTCCTCAAGGACCTCAAGCAGCGCGGGCTCCTCGACAGCACCATCGTCATCTTCTCCGGTGAATTCGGCCGCACGCCCTTCTCGCAGGGCAGCGACGGACGCGACCACAACCCCTACGGCTTCAGCCTCTGGGTGGCCGGCGGCGGCTTCAAGCCCGGCACCGTCTTCGGCGCGACCGACGACCTCGGTTACTACGCCGTGGACAAGCCGCTCACCGTCTATGACTTCTGGGCGACCATCCTGCACCAGCTCGGCGTCGACCACGAGAAGCTCACCTACCGCTTTGGCGGCCGGGACTTCCGCCTGACGGATGTGCATGGGAACGTCATACGCGACATCATCGCGTAAAGAGAGGGGACACGGGGATACTACGAGGGACAGGGACAGGGGCAGGGACAGGCTGAAGGTCCGAATGCTCATAGGCAGAGCGATCTTTGCCATGACCGCAGTTCGCATGGGTGGGCCCGTCGTACCGGGCAAAATCCTGCCCCTATCCCCATCCCTGTCCCTGTCCCTGCCCCTGTCCCTGTCCCTGCCCCTGTCCCTGTCCCCGTCCCTATATTTCATTCATCCTTTATCCCCCATCCTCCATCCTCCATCTTACCAACCACCCCCACCCCCATGCGCACCACCCTGCTGTCCGCCGTCCTGTTCTCCGCCAGCCTGACCTCCGCCGCCGAAGTCTTCACCGAAGGCCCCGCCAAGAAGGTCGGCGAAGGCTACAAGTTCACCGAAGGCCCGGCCTGGCACCCGCAGGAGAAGGCCTTCTACTTCTCCGACATCCCCAGCGCCAACATGCAGCGCTGGACGGCCGAGGGCGGCAGCAAGCTGTTCCTCGACCGCAAGTCGCGCTCCAACGGCATCGTCGTCGACCCGCAGGGCCGCCTGATCTTCTGCGAGATCGACAAGCGCGCCATCGTGCGTCGCGACAAGGACGGCACTGAGACCATCCTGGCCGACGGCTGCGACGGCCAGAAGCTCACCGCGCCGAACGACCTCTGGCTCGCCCCGAACGGCGACATTTACTTCACGCTCCCGAAGCTGCGCCCGGCCAAGGCCAAGAAAGACGCCATCCCGGAAAATGTCCTCAACGGCACGCTCTGCCGCATCTCCGCCGACGGCAAGTCGGTGACCAACGTCGGCAAGGCCGTGGGCGTCGAAGCCCCCAACGGGGTCGTCGGCACCTCCGACGGCAAGCGGATCTGGTGGACGGACGGCACGGTCTGCAAGACGGCCAAGGTCAACGCCGACGGCACGCTCTCGGATCCCAAGGTGGCCGCCAAGGTCGGCAGCGACGGACTGGCGATCGACGCCCGTGGCCGGCTCTACACGACCGCCAAGGAGGGCCTCGCGGTCCATGACGCCGACGCCAATCAGATCGGCCTCATCCCCTTCCCCGAGAGCCCCTCGAACATGAAGTTCGGCGGCGTCGACGGCACCACCCTCTTCGTCACCGCCCGCACGGGAGCCTACATCGTCAGGTCCAAGACCCCCGGCGAAGGCTTTGGCAAATGAGCGATGTGGGATAAATGATGGAGGATGGATGATTAACGTTCGCGGCTGACTTCATCCGCCCACCCCTGGTCTCCTCATCCGTCATCCTCCATCCGTCATCTTCCATCCTCCATCACCCATCCTCCATCATCCATCTTCATCCATCCTCAATCCTCCATCGCTCATCTTCCATCTGCCATCCTCATGAACCTCCTCCGTCTCCTTCCGCTCCTCGCCGCCGGCGCGCTGTCCGCGGCCTCGGTATCGACCTTCGCCGGCAACGGCCAGAAGGGTTACTCGGGTGACGGCGGTCCCGCGACCGCCGCGTCGATGAACGACCCCTTCGGGGTGGTTCGCGGCCCCGACGGCGCGATCTGGTATTGCGAATACGGCGGACAGCGCATCCGACGCGTCGACAAGGACGGCACGGTCTCGCTCATCGCCGGCAACGGCCAGAAGGGCTACTCCGGCGACGGCGGCCCGGCCAAGGACGCCTCTTTCAACCTGCCGCATGAGCTGCGCTTCGGTCCGCGCCACGGCAACCTGTTCGTGGTCGACATGATGAACCACGCGGTGCGCCGCATCGACATGAAGACCGGCGTGATCACGACCGTGGCGGGCACGGGCCAGCCGGGTTACTCGGGCGACGGCGGACCGGCCGACAAGGCGCAGCTCAAGCAGCCCCACAGCATCCAGTTCTCGCCGGACGGGAAGCATCTCTACGTGTGCGACATCGGAAACAACGTCATCCGCCGCATCGACATGAGGACGAAGCGCATCGAGACCTTCGCAGGCACGGGCAAGGCCGGTGACACGCCCGACGGCGCCGCGATCCGCGGCACGCCGTTGCGCGGCCCGCGCTCGCTCGACTTCGACCGCAAGGGGGACCTCTGGCTGTGCACGCGCGAAGGCAACCAGGTCTTCCGCTTCGACATGAAGGCCGGCGTCATCCGTCACGTGGTCGGCACGGGCAAGAAGGGCTTCACGGCCGAATCCCAGCCCGCCAAGCAGGCGACGCTCAACGGCCCGAAGGGCGTGGCGGTCGACGCCCGCGGCGACGCTTGGATCGTCGACACGGAAAGCCATTCGATCCGGGTGTACCGGGCGGCCACTGACAGGCTCGAGCTGGCCGTGGGCACGGGCAAGAAGCACGACGGTCCCGATGGCGACCCCCTGAAGTGCGGTCTGGCCCGCCCTCACGGGGTCTGGGCCGACGCGGACGGCTCCATCTTCATCGGTGACTCGGAAAACCACCGCGTGCGCGTGCTGCGTCCCTGATCCATGCCTGACCGTCGCGCCTTCCTCGCCACCGCCGCCCCGCTTGCGGCCGGACTGGCGGCGGGATGCTCGGCGGGCGCTGCGACGACGCGCCGCCCCAAGGTCACGGGGGTCTACGGAGGCTTCCTGACGCAGGTTCTGGAGCGCGGCGAGAAGCCTTCCGACTACGGCATCGACGCGGTCTGGGTCGGCTCGGGCGGACTGAAGGCCGACCAGATCGCGCGTCACCGTGAGCTGGGCCTGAAGGTCTACGCCGAGTTCAACTCGATGCACCTGGCCTCCTTCCTGCGCCAGCATCCCGATGCCGCGCCGGTCGGCCGCGAAGGACGCCCCTGCCCCGCCCCGTCCGGCTGGCAGGGCGTCAGCGCCCATCATGAAGGCTACCGACGCGACCGCATGCAGGAGTTCCGACGCGTGCTGGAGACCTTCGACATCGACGGCATCTGGCTGGACTACCATCACGCGCACGCCGCCTGGGAGCAGGCCGAGCCGGAACTGCCCGACACCGACTTCTGCCCCGCCGCCCTTCGAGGATTCACCGAGTCGACGGGCATACGCCTGCCCTCGGACCCCGCCAAGGCTGCCGATCTGCTGCTCAGCGAGCACCGTGACCGCTGGACGGCCTACCGCTGCTCGGTCTTCACGGACTGGGTGCGAGAATACCGCGAGATCCTCGACCGCTCCCGTCCGCGCGCTCTGCTCGGCACCTTCCACTGCCCCTGGGGCGAGGACGAACGCGACGGCGCCATCCGTCACAAACTGGCCATCGACCTGCGCGCCCAGGCGCCCTACCTCGACGTGTTCAGCATCATGCCCTACCACGCGCGCTTCGGGCACGCCGGAGATCCCGTCTGGATCTCGCGGCAGACCGCCAAGCTCGGACGGCTGCTCGGCATCGCCGGCGAACCGGGTGAGAAGAAGTTCATCTGGCCCATCGTGCAGGTCTCCGACTGGGGCGAACGCGTGCCGGTCGAGGAGGTCGGCGAAACCATCCGCCACGGCCTGGCCGCGCCCTCCACGGGCGTGATGACCTTCGCCTGGAGCGGCATCGCCAAGGAATGGCCCAAGGTGGAGGTCATCGGACGCTCCTACCGCTCCATTCCACGATGATGCGCCGCCGCTCCTTCCTCAAGGCCGCCCTCGCCGGCGGCATCTGGCACGGCGCAGTCGGAAAAGCCTTCGCGGCCGGCTCCGCCTCAGGGGTCCTCGGCCAAGGCGAATTCAAGTATCGCGTAGTCCCCGGCTGGGGCGTGCTGGACGACAGGACGCCGGTCAACGATTGCCACGGACTGGCTCGCACCTCGGACGGTCGCATCGTGCTGCTGACCAACCACGTCGCCAACAACGTCATCTTCTACGATGACCGCGGCCGGCTGGTCGAAAAATGGAGCACGCGCAAATTTCCCGGAGCTCACGGGCTCTCCCTGGTCACGACGCCACGGGGCGAGTTCCTCTTCATCACCGACCTCAACCTTCACACAGTCACCAAGATGTCCCTGCAGGGCGAGGTCGTGGCGGAATGGCGCCTGCCCGCCGGGACCGGCAAGTATGGCAAGGAGACCGAATACCGCCCTTCCTGGACCCTCCATCGGTCCGACGGCGAGTTCTACGTCCTCGATGGCTACGGCAAGGACTACTTCCTGCACTGCGCGGCTGACGGCACGTTCAAGCGCCTGCTCGGCGGGCCCGAGGGCGGGATCGTGCACTGGGGACCGCACGGCGGCATGATTGATTCGGACCCCCGCCCGGCCGCCGACTCAGCCGAGACGATGCTCATCGCGATGAGCGATCAACAATATCTCCTCCGGCTCGACCTCGAAGGACGCAAGCTGTCGCAGACCGACCTGCCGGGAGGCAACCCGCGCCAGATCCGCCGCATGGGCCAGCACTACCTCGTGGCCCACCTCGCCGACAACTGGCCCAAGGACCGCAATAGCCGCGGCTTCCTTTCCATCCTCGACCGCAACCTCGAGCTCGTGTCCAACGTCGGCGGCACCGCACCGACCAAGGACGCCTCGGGAGGACTGCAACGCATGCGCAACGACACTGACGCCTTCCTGCACCCGCACGACGCCATGGCGAACCCTGACGGGTCGCTGGTCGTCGCCCAATTCGCGTCCGGCCGCACCTATCCGGTGCGGCTCGAACGCGTCTGAACGGATCAGTGCTTCCAGTTGAGGCTGAGACCGACCGAATCCTGCTTCATGCGCAGTCCGATCAGGTTGGTTCCGATGACCTGCTCCTCGAACGCGTGCGCGTAGAAGAATGAGATCTCGGTGTCCGCGGTCCACTTCCAGGTGGCGCCGGCGGTGGCGTGGTGACGCACCACGCCGGGGGCCAGCTGATTGAAGAAGGTCTCAGACTCCGGAATGGGCTGGGTGACGTGGTTGTATCCCACGCGCAAGGTCAGGTCGGGATTCACGTCCCAGGAGAAGCCGGTCTTGATGACCGTGACATTGCGCCAGCCGAAGCCAGGGCCGTCAGCCGCGCCGAACGCGCCGGAAGCGTTGCCGAGATTGCCGACCGCATTGACCTCGCTGTAGAGGATGCGGCCGATGTCGAAGACCCAGGTCACGGCGGGGTCGACCTTGTAAGCGAGTCCGACCGCGAAATTGGAAGGGATGTCGAAGTCGCCGGCGTCGGCGAAAAGCCCGGCATACTTGTCGAACTCGGTCATCATCAGACGCGTCTGATAGGTTGCGCCGAGCTTGAGCTTCTCGTTCGCCTGCCAGGTCCAGCCGACCCGCATGCCGCCTCCCCAGGAGGTGTCATACCCGGCGTTCGGGATGTTGAAATCCTCGAAGCCAGCGGCCTTGAAGCGCTGTCCGGCGAAAATGAGGGAGACGCCGACCGCATGGCCGCCGTCCAGCTTCCAAGCCAGCGTCGGGGCGATGAAGAGCTGGGACATGTCCATGTAGGTGTTGGAGACGACCGGGGGCTGTCCGATCTCGAACATGGGCGCCTGGTAGCCGGTGTTCATCCCGCCGTTGCCGAAGATGGCCAGGTCGAAGACCGTCCCGTTGCTGAAGGTGGTCTTGTAGCCGAAATCGGGAATGAGGAAGCTGGTGTCCTGGTTGCCGTTGAAGTAGGTGGAAGTAGGGATGACATTGACGCCGCGGTCGGGCTTGAACCAAGTCAGCCCCACCTGATGGCTGTCCGGAATGTCCACCGCGCCCGCCGGATTGGCGGCCGGAGCCAGCGAATCCTGGGCGAAGGCGACGCCCGCCCCGCCGATGCCCTTGGACTTGACGCCATAGCCATGGTCGAAATAGCCGTCGGTGGCCAGGGAGCTGGCGGCGGCGAGAAGGAGGGTCGAAGTGACGAGGTTGTGACGCATGGTTCTGCTGGTAGGAAAGCAGCCCAACTTGCCGCCGGCCGCCCTCGTGTAAAGTGTAATGAACCCCGCAGGAACGTCATACGCAGCCGCGGGGTTCGTCCAGCCACGGACCTGCCGGGTCCTGAGGCGTAAGCGCCGGACCCGCGGCGATCTGAAGACACCTACGGTGGCACATCCAAAGCGCCCTTGCGGTCAGTCCCTCATGACCTAGAAAAATAGGGTGCCCAAGCCCCGGGAAACAGCCCTGATGCTATTATTGTTCGTCGCTTCCGCAGTGACGGCGACCGGGCGTCCCCACCCTGAGATTCCCCTGCCAGAAGGCGTCAAGGAGGAGGACCCGAGCCTGCGGTTCATCGACCTCAATGGCGACGGACACGAGGACCTGGTCTTTGCCAACGCTGAACGTTTCGGCGTCCACCTTTTCAATCCGGTCGAAAAGAAGAACCTGGGCTGGACGCTGGGGTGGTCACACGAGATCCGCGCCGGCAGGACCGGCGACCGGGACGGCCTTCCTTCCACCGTGGGGACGGACGTGGAGTTCCGTGACGGCGCGATGTGGGTCAAAGGCGCCAAGGCCATCGACTACGCGGAGCTCGCACGGCCTCCGGCGCCACCGCCACGCTCCCCGCAGGAATCCCTCAAGGCCATCCATGTCAGCCCCGGCTTCACCGTCGAACTCGTGGCAGCCGAACCTCTCGTCCAGGATCCGGTCTACGTCGACTGGGATGAGCGCGGAAGGATGTGGGTCGTGGAAATGGCGGACTACCCCTTCCACGAGCACAAGGGGAAGGTCCGCGGTGGACGCATCAAGATCCTCGAATCGACCCGCGGCGACGGCGTCTACGACAAGGCCACGGTGTTCCTCGACGGCCTTGCCTACCCGACCGGCCTGGCGCGTTGGAAGAACGGCGTGATCGTCGCCAGCGTGCCCGAGGTCTTCCACGCAGAGGACGCCGACGGGGACGGGAAGGCGGACCGCCGGACGGTCCTGTTCGACGGATTCGCCAAGGGCAATCCGCAGCATCTGGTCAACGGCTTCTGCTGGGGCCTGGACGGCTGGTATTACGGCGGCAACGGCGACAGCGGAGGCAAGGTGCGCGACGTCAGTACCGGCCGGATCCACGACCTCAGCGGGCGGGATTTCCGCTTCAACCCCCGCACCGGCGAATTCCAGCTCCAGGCCGGGCGTGCCCAATACGGACGGTGGCGCGACGACTTCGGAAACTGGTTCGCGAACACGAACAACGCGGTCGGCTGGCACTACTTCCTCGACGACCGCTACCTCGTGCGGAATCCGAAACTGGCCGTGCCGACCCTGCGGCAAAACCTCAATCCTTCGGACACCCGGATTTTCCCTGTCAGCGCGCCCATGCGGCGCCTGAACCAGCCGACCAAGGTCAATGTGCTCACCTCGTCCTGCAACCCGACCCCCTGTCGCGATGAGCTTTTCGGGCCGGAATTCAGCGGCTCGCTCTTCCTCTGCGAACCGGCCAACAACCTGGTCCACCGCGAGGTGCTGAGTCCGGACGGCGTCACCTTCACCAGCCGCCGCGCCGCCAACGAAGCCTCCTCGGAGTTCATGGCCAGCGAGGACAACTGGAGCCGCTTCACGCAGGCGCGCACGGGCCCCGACGGATGCCTCTACGTGGTGGACATGTATCGCCTCATCATCGAGCACCCGGAGTGGATTCCTCCGCAGATGCTCGGAAGCCTCGACCTGTTCGCCGGAGAGGACAAGGGCCGCATCTACCGCATCCGTCCCCGCGACACGAAGCCGCGCGACGTTCCTGACCTGAGCGGCCTGACTGACGACGGACTCGCCCGGCTCCTGCTCTCACCCAACGGCTGGACGCGCGACAACGCCCAGAGGCTGCTGGTGGAACGGGGCTCGAAGTGGTCGGTCAGCAGGACCGAGGGATCGCCCGTCGCCCAGGTCCAGCAGCTGTGGACCATGCACACGCTCGGCACGCTGTCCGTCGAAACGACGCAGGCGGCCCTGCGCAGCCCGATCGCCGCCGTGCGCGAGCACGCCGTCCGCCTCTGCGAAGGCCGCCTGTCCGACAAGTCCCTCCTCGAGGCCGTCCTGAAAGCGGCCAAGGACACGGAGCCGCGCGTCCGCCATCAGGCGGCGCTCACGTTGGGCGAGACCGACGATCCACGGCGCGACGCCGTTCTCTCCGAACTGGGCAAGGAGGCAGCTGGACGGACGACGACGCTCGTCGCCCTGCTGACCTCGGCTCCGGGCCACGCGGATGCCAAAGCCTGGCAAGCGGGGCTCAGGGCTTCAGGCAACCCCGTCGGGAAGGCCGCCGCTCCTGTCGTCAAGGGCGCAGTGATAGCCGATCGATCCAAAGTCGTCGCCGGCTACGCCGGCGTGACGGGCCTGACCGGCGACGGCGCCAAAGGGCGCGCCCTCTTCCTGGCCAACTGCTCGGCGTGCCATCGACACAAGGGGGAAGGCAATGAGATCGGACCCGACCTGGGCACCGTCGCGGGCAAGCCGACCGAGCAGATCCTCGAGGCCATCTTCGACCCCAGCCGCGCGGTGGAGGACAGGTACCGCCTGAAGACGGTCACCTTGAAGGACGGACGCACCATGGCGGGACTCATCACCGAGCAGAATGCCAACGCCATCACGATGAAGATGGGGACAGCGACGGAAGTCATCCTCCGTGAGCAGGTCCTGGTGATCGCGACCTCGCCCAGGTCACTCATGCCGGACGGACTTGAGGCCGTGCTCAACCTTCAGCAGACGGCAGACCTGCTCGCCTGGATCCGCCAACGCTGATCCTGCCGACACGTTCCGGCACCCGCCCCTCCCACCCCTCCTTGATGCGATGAAATCCCAGGCCAAGTCCGTGACCGACGTGCGATCGCGTCGCGATTTCCTCCGTTCCGGCGCGACGGTCCTCGCGCTCGGAGCCGCCTTCAGCCCCCTCAGGGCTGAGGACGGCCCCTCGACCTTCATCGAAGGCTACGCGGGCAAGGTCAGCTATGCCCCCGGCGACGAGGTCACGCTTCACGTATCCACCTCCGCCCCCTCCTTCACCGTCGAGATCGCCCGCCTGGGCGCACAGGACGAGGTCGTCTGGAAATCCCCTCAGCCGACCGTCGGCAAGGAGCACCCCGTCCCCGACGACGCCTCGTCGAAAGGGTGCGGCTGGCCCGTCGCCGTCACCCTGAAGATTCCGCCCGAATGGCGCTCGGGATATTACAACGTCACGCTGCGCGCCGCGGATCGAGGAGGGAAGTTCACCCGGCGCAGTTCCGTGACCGCCCTGGGCAGCTGCTTCTTCGTGGTGCGCGCCGCGGAACCCGGACGCAGGTCCCGCATCCTCCTGCAGCTGTCGACCAACACCTACAGCGCCTACAACAACTGGGGCGGCACCAGCCTCTACGCTTACAACGGCCGGGGCGGGGTCCAAGGCACGCGGGTCTCCTTTGAGCGTCCGCCCGCGAGCCAGTTCTCTCGCTGGGAACAGGATTTCGTCCGATGGGCGGAAGGCAACGGGTACGAGTTCGATTACGCGGCCAACGGCGACCTCGAATTCCGCCCTGAGATGCTCGCAGCCTACCGTCTCGTGCTGAGCGTGGGACACGACGAATACTGGTCCGCCCCGATGCGCGATCATCTGGAGGCGTTCATCGCCAAGGGCGGTAACGTGGCCTTCTTCAGCGGCAACACCTGCTGCTGGCAGGTCCGGAGCGAGGACCAGGGACGGGCCCTGACCTGCTTCAAGCAGAACTACTTCGTGGACCCGATGTTCAAGTCGCGCCAGTTCGCGACGCTTTCGACCGCGTGGAGCCACCACCTACTGAACCGCCCGGAGAACCTCCTGACCGGCGTCGGCTTCCTCTGGGGCGGATACCGCAAGAGCCACGGCCAGTTCATGGAGGAGCCGGCGGCCTACCGGATCCACCGACCGCAGCATTGGGTCTTCGCCGGCACGGGCCTGACCCAGGACGCCGAACTCGGCGCGAAGGACACCATCGTCGGCTACGAATGCGACGGCTGTGAACTCGTCTGGGAAAACGGCCTGCCGAGACCGACGGGCCGTGACGGCACCCCCGACACTTTCGAAGTCCTGGCCACCTGTCCGGCGAAATGGGAGTCGGGAGACTGCGAATGGTATGAAAGATGGGAGAAGGGACGGGTCGGCAACGCCGTGATGGGCCTCTACACGCGAGGCGGGACCGTCTTCACGGCCGGATCGACCGACTGGGCCCATGGGCTCAGGGGCAAAGATCCCGCCGTGATGCGCATCACCCGCAACGTGATCGACCGGCTTTCACGTTGACCAGGTCGCCTCCGAGCCGACGCCCTTCCCACCCGGTCGTTTTTTCATGATTCCGCTGCGCACCATCATCCTGCTCCTGCTGGCTGTCGTCGCCATCGGCGCCGAACGCCCGCCCAACGTGGTGCTCATCGTCGCGGACGACCTGGGCTACGGCGACCTGGGCTGCTTCGGCGCCAGGGACATCCGGACGCCACGCCTCGACGCGCTCGCGGCCCAGGGGACGCGCTTCACCGACTTTTACGTGCCGCAGGCGGTCTGCACGGCCAGCCGCGCCGGGCTGATGACGGGCTGCTACCCGAACCGGGTCGGGCTCCAGGGCGCGCTCAACCACACGAGCCGCAACGGGCTCTCACCCAAGGAACGGTCGATGCCCCGCATGCTCAAGGAGCTCGGCTATGCGACGGCCTGCTTCGGCAAGTGGCACCTGGGCACGGTGCCCACGCTGGCCGCGCCCGCCCAGGGGTTCGATGCTTTCTTCGGCCTGCCCTACTCCAACGACAACTCGAAGTATCATCCGACGCTGGCTGAGATCATGCCGCCCCTGCCGCTGATGGACGGCACGACGGTGGCTGAACTCGACCCCGACCAGTCACGCTTCACCGACCGCTTCACGCGGAAGTCGCTCGAATTCATCGCGCGCAACAAGGACCGGCCGTTCTTCCTCTACCTGCCGCACGTGATGCCTCACGTGCCGATCTTCGCCTCGGAGCGCTTCAAGGGAACCTCGGGTCGCGGGCTCTACGGGGATGCGGTGCAGGAACTCGACGACGGCATCGGACGGACGCTCGACGCGCTCCACGAACACGGACTGGAGAAGGACACGGTCGTGATCTTCTTCTCCGACAACGGCGCCTGGACGAGCTACGGCGAGCATGCGGGCTCCAACGGCGCGCTCCGCGAAGGCAAGCTGACCTGCTTCGAAGGCGGCGTGCGCTCACCGCTCATCATCCGCTGGCCCGGCCGAGTGCCCGCGGGCAAGGCGTGCGACACGCCCTGGATGTCCATCGACCTGCTGCCGACGCTCATCGAGGCATTGGGCGGCCGGGCCCCTGAGCTGCGCATCGACGGACGTTCCGCGCTGGCGCTCATCGAAGGCCGCGACCTGCGTCCGACGCACGAGGCGCTGTTCTTCTACGCCGGCGAGGAGCTGCACGCGGTCCGCTCCGGCGACTGGAAGCTGCACTTCACCCATCCCTACCTCACGAACATCGGCGCTCCCGGCCGCGGCGGCAAGCCCTCCGGCCACGGGACCTACGTCCCCCGTCCGATCACGGACTCCTCCATGGACGCCATCGCGAGCCGCCATGGACAGAAGGTCGCCCAGATCGGGCTTTCGCTGTTCAATCTGCGGGACGACCCGGGAGAGACGAAGAATCTGGCCGCCAAGCACCCGGACGTCGTGAAGCGGCTCTCTGCGCTGGCCGGGCCCGTCCGGGAGGATTTGGGCGACAAATTGACGGGCATCCAAGGAAAAGGCCGCCGACCCGCCGGACTGGAGCCCGCCAAGTAGTCATATTTCGGATGGAAGGCGGCGGGCGGTGGGTTTGATTGACCCCATGCGCCTCCCCTCGCTGCTCCTGACCGGCTGCCTCGCCCTGCTCGCCGAGGCAACGGAACCCCGTCGCGTCGAGGTCAGCCGCGACCTCTGGATCTCCTCCTACCCCTCGGAACAGGAGGGCAACAACGGCGGATCGCCCAAGCTCAAGCTCAAGGGCACGCAGGAGTTCTTCCTCATCGATTTCGATCCCGCCCCGTTCAAGGGCAGGAAGGTCGTCCGCGCCTCCCTTCACCTGCATCTCGAGTCCGCCTACGTGCTCGGTCGCACCACGGTGTCCACCGTCGCCGAGGATTGGGTCGAAGGCAAAGGCAACGGCTATGCCAAGGTCCCGGGCGCCACGAGCTTCCGCTGGGCGCGCACGGGGGAGAAGCCCTGGGGCGGCGACGGCAAGGACGTCACTTCGGTCACGCTCGGGCTCTCCGGCACGATCTGGGGCTTCGGAGACCCCACGCCGCCTGACGAGAACCGCTGGCAGGCCATTCCGATCGACCCCGCCGTGGCGCAGGCGCGCATCGACGGACGCAGCTTCGGCTTCTTCGTCATGGATGACGTCGGGAGCGAATACCAGCGCGACGGCGACAAGTTCACCTACACGCTCTTCCCCAACCGCTACGTCGCCAGCAAGGACAGCAACCGGAAGTCGGCGCCCTACTTCACGCTTTGGCTCGAGGACGGCCCGGCCCCTTCCATCGCCTTCCCTGCCGACCCCACGCTGAAGCCCGCCAAGCCCGTCGCGCTGCCGCCGGTGCCGAAAGTCGCCGGAGACGAAATATCGCCCAAGGCGGTCGACGCGCTCGGACTGCCGATTCCCGGCCTGAAGCTGTTCGCAGCCAAGGGCGAAGCGGTGACGATGCTCCTCGAGGAATCTCCCGAGGCCGTGACGATCGACCTGCCCGTCCGGCGCTACGAGGCGCTCAAGGTCGGACCTCACGTCGACCCGCTCAAGGCCTCGGCGCAGGGACGCCTGCTCGAATTCCAGATCCCCAAGGACGCCAAGCCGGGCGAACACCGCGGCACGCTGCGCATCGGCGGCAAGGACGTGCCCTTCAGCGTGACCGTCTGGAACTTCACCCTGCCCGACCGGCTTTCGTTCGTGGCCCAGATGAACGGCTACGGCATGATGGACGGCGAACGCCCCTGGTTCCGCCTGGCCCATGAGCATCGCCTGACCCTCAACGTGCTCACCTACGGCTGGAGCGGCCGCGTGACGGCGGCGCCGAAGCTGAAGCCCGACGGCACGTTCGACTGGAGCGCCTGGGACGCGCGGTTCGGACCGCTGCTCGACGGCTCGGCCTTCGCCGACCTCCCGCGCGGCAAGGTTCCCACGGAGGCGATGTACCTGCCGATCAATGAGAACTGGCCGATGGACCACGAGAAGCACTTCAAGGGCGGCTACTGGATCGAGCATGCGTTCAGTCCCGAATACTGGAAGACCTTCGCCGACGCCGCCTCGGGCTTCGCCCGTCACTTCTCGGAGAAAGGCTGGAACGAGACGATGTTCGAGTTCTACCTGAACAACAAAGTCTACTTCAAGGAGGGCAAGAAGGGCCAGCCCGGCAACTGGAAGACGACCTCGGCGACCTGGATCTACGACGAGCCCCAGCACACGCAGGACTTCTGGGCCATCCGCCGGTTCGGCGAGGAGTTCTGGAAGGCCGTCACCCCCTTCACCGACGTGCGCACGGCCTTCCGCATCGACGTCTCGCGCCCGGAATGGCAGCGCGACCTCCTCGACGGCGTCACGAACGTCGACGTGATCTCCGGGACCCTCCGCGAATATGCCCTCCGCGCCATCGGACGCAACCGACGCGACGGCAAGATGACCTACATGTACGGGGCGGCGACCAAGCTCGGCCAGCCGCTGGTCGTCAACGCGGCCTGGTGCGCCGAGACCTGGTCGCTCGGCGCCGACGGCATCGTGCCGTGGCAGACGATCGGCAACAAGGACTCGCTGACCAAGCCGGACGACCTGGCGATCTTCTATCCCGGCCCCGACGGTCCTCTGCCGAGCCTGCGCCTCAAGGCCGTCCGGGCGGGACAGCAGCTGGCGGAATACCTGACCATCTACGCCGTGGCCTCCGGACAGGACCGCGACGCGGTCGGCGCGGCGGTCCTGCAGCTGCCCGGCATGCGCGCCGGCACGGTCCGCACCTACGCGGATGACGCCGGCAGCTCGGCCTTCGGCGACGGTGCCGCCCGTTCGGTCGCCGAGCTCCGGCTGCGCCTAGGCGCCTGGCTCGACGCGAACGCCCTGCCTACCACGCGCGACCGCTGGCACGACCCGCGCCCCCGCGCGCAGGATCCAAGTCGCATCAAGCCCATCAGCGCCCTGCCGGCGCCAATCTCAAAGTAACGGCCGAGGGGAGCGAGATTGCCATTCTACTCAAGCCAGCCTGCTTCAAAGGTCCGTCTCTCTATGCGCGACCTTCTTAGTCTGCTTATTGCAATCATTGTCCCCTCATTGGGCTTCGCCGATTCCGCCCAGGACCACGTCGCGACGGTGACGAACACGCCCGGCTTGGTGGCTTTCTGGGACTTCACGAAGCGCGAGGCCCCGGGCAAGCGCTTCACGGCCCACGTGCCGGCCGGAACGACGAACGACTACGCCCTCGACGCGGGCAACTACGTGAAGGACCTATGGAACGCCGGGCCGGAGGCGACGTACGCCGACTTCCCGCTGCTGGGCGCCGGCCCGTTCGGCCAGGCAATCCGCATCAAGGCGGAGACCAACCCGGATTTCCGTCCGGTGCTCCAGGTCCCCCGCGCCCGCCTGCATGACTCGCCGCTGGACATCAAGGGCGTCGGCAAGGCCGTCACGGTGGTCGTCTGGGCCATCCGCGAAAGCGGCAACCACGCCCTCGCCGGCATCTGGCACGAAGGCACCGACCTCAAGGAGAAGGCCACGGCGACCATCGCGAAGGTCGAACGTGGTCAACGCCAGTACGCGCTCTTCGCCGGTCTGAACAAGGAGGGCTCCGCCTGCGGCCACGTCTCCGAGAACGGCGCAAGCTCGTTCACGAACAAGTATGCGCTGCACAAGTGCAATTCGGCCGAGCAGTCGCCGAAGGTGCCGCACGACGCTCCGCCCGAGGTGTTGGCGAAGTCTTGGCAGACGTTCGCGATGACCTTCGACAGCAAGACGCAGCTGCTCACTGGCTGGCTCAACGGCCAGAGCGGAGACCGCTGGCTCGACAACCCCCAGAAGGACTGGCTGCTCTCCTATGCCGCCAAAGCCTGGCTGCAGGGACGACTCGCCAAGATTCCGGGCCTGCAAGAAGGCGAGGACCCGAATTTCCCCGCCGACCAATATTACAACCCGCCGGAGGACAAGCCCGTCAAGGTCACGGTCGTCAGCGAGAAGGACGACACCCGTGTCGAGCTCCGTGAATACGGCTTCACCCAAGTGAAGGTCACGCTCAAGGGCGGCCAGGAGACGGCCCGTGAACTGGTGGCCCTGCGCCTCAACCCTTGGTGGTATCCGCACGATATCTACCAGCCCAAGAACGACGGCACCGGCGGTCCCTTCACCATCGGACGCGTGATCCACAGCTCCCGGAGCGTCGGCTTCACCGGCTGGATCGGCGGCGTCGCCGTCTTCGACCGCGCCCTGACGGCCGAGGAACTGGCCAAGTTCCATTCCCTCGCGAGGTAGGGTCGGGACTGCGTCAAGTTATTGCTGCGTCAAGGCAGGGTTGAGCGCCCTCGCTCAACCGCGGCTGACCAAGGGTGGTCAGCCCTACCCGATGCATTGAAGCAGGCGTCACTGCGAACGGCGGTCATCGCAATGACCGCCCTGCCTCTGGGCCTTCGTACCTCTCGTTGTCTTCAGCATGCCCCTGTCCCTGTCCCTGCCCCTGTCCCTGGCCCTGCCCCTCGCAGTGCCCCGTGCCACCTTGCCCACGTGCCCCCTGACCACGCTTCCTCCTTTATCATCCATCGCACATCCTCCATCTTCCACGTCATGGCTTCCCGCAGATCACCCTGGATCGACGTCTCGGTCCCGTTTGAGAACGGGATGCACGGATGGCCGGGCAATCCGCCCACGGTCATCAAACCGCACGCCTCCCTTGCCAAGGGCGACGTCTGCAATGTCTCGGTCTTCAACCTGAACACGCACGCAGGGACGCACATGGACTCGCCCTGGCACTTCCTGAAAGGCCTCGGGACGATGGACGACCTGCCCTTTGAGGCGGTGATCGGCCCTTGCCGCGTGGTCGAGATCAATGACCGAGAATCGGTGAAGCCAGCCGAACTGGCGAAACTCCGGCTCAAGAAGGGTGAGCGCATCCTCTTTCGCACCCGCAACTCGCAGGTGAGCTGGAAGAAGAAGTCGTTCGACAAAGATTTCGTCTATGTCTCCCAAGAAGCCGCCCGATACCTGGTCAAGAAGGGCGTCCGCACGGTGGGCATCGACTACTTCAGCGTCGGCGGGTTCACCAAGGACGGCGTCCCGACCCACCATGTCCTGCTCGGCGCCAAGGTCTGGATCATCGAAGGCCTGGACCTGTCCCGCACGCCCGCGGGCTCATACGACATGGTCTGCCTGCCCATCCGCATCGCCAAGGGCGACGGGGCCCCCTGCCGCTGCATCCTGCGCAAACGAAGCTGAGCCCCATGAAACCGATTGTCCAAATCTCACTAGACCTGACGAACATCGATGAGGCGCTCGAAACGGCTGCGATGGCGATGCGCGCCGGCGTCGACTGGCTGGAGGCCGGGACGCCGCTGATTCTCGCCGAGGGCCTGCACGGGGTGAGGGCACTGAGGAAGGCCTTCCCGAGGACGCCCATCGTGGCCGACCTCAAGACGATGGACGGCGGCTATCTCGAGGCGGAGATGATGGCCAAGGCCGGCGCCACGCACGTGGTCGTCATGGCCCGCGCCCACGAGGAGACGTTGAAGGTCGTGGTGAAGGCCGGCCACGACCACGGAGTCAAGGTGATGGGCGACAACCTCGGCTGCCCCGACATGGTCGCCGGGGCCAGGTTCTGCGAGGACCTCGGCTGTGATTTCGTCATCCACCACATCGGCTACGACGAACGCCGGGGCATCGCCGCCCGCGGCCTCCGCATGCCCAGCCCGCTGGACCAGCTCCGCGAGGTCGTCCAAGCGGTCAACGTCCCCGTCCAGGCCGTCGGCGGGCTCACGCTCGAACAGGCCGTGCGCTGTCCAGAATACGGCGCCCCGCTCGTCGTCCTCGGCGCTCCGCTCACCATCGACGCCGACGCCTTCAAGACCGCCTCCGGCGACCTCGAGTCCTCCCTGCGCCTCATCTGCCAGAAAGTCCACGCCTACGGTGACGTCAAAGTCGGCCGGTAACCCCACGCCGACGATCGATGATGAAAGATGGGCGATGGATGATACGAACACGACCGAACAACCTACCTAAAATCTAAGCCCGAAACCCACCCCAAGCTCCTAAGCACCCCCATCGTCCATCTTCCATCTGCCCTCCGTCATCTTTCATCCGCCTTAGCCATCATCCATCCTTCATCTCCCCCATGTCCTCCGCCGCCGTCGTCAATTTCGCCCCCGAAAAGGGCTCCGTCGAGATCCGTGAGATCGCCCGCCCCTCCATCGGCGAGGAAGACGTGCTGCTCCAGGTCGCCAATGTGGGCGTCTGCGGCAGCGACCTCCACCAGTGGACGGCCGACCATTCCTGGCCGGTCAACTACCCGGTCGTGCTCGGCCACGAGTTCGCCGGCACGATCGTCGAGCTGGGCAAGAAGGTCGAAGGCTGGAAAGAAGGCGACCGCGTGGTCAGCGAGACCGCCGCGATCATCTCCCAGAACAATCCGATGACCCGTCGCGGGCTCTACAACCTCGACCCGACCCGCAAGGGCTTCGGCTACGGGGTCAACGGCGCCATGACCAAGCATGTCCGCGTTCCGCAGCGCATCCTGCATGCGGTGCCCGACAGCCTCGCCTTCGAGCAAGCCTGCCTCACCGAGCCCTGCTGCGTCGCCTACAACGCCGTCGTGAAGAACGCCCGGATCGAACCCGGCGACCGCGTGATCGTCCTCGGGCCCGGCACCATCGGCATCCTCTGCGCGGCCATGGCCAAGCAGTGCGGCGCCCAGGTGGCGGTGGTCGGACTCCCCCAGGACGCGCATCGTCTGGCGATCGCGAAACAGTATGGCTGCGAGGTCATCATCGGCGACGCCAAGCCCTGGGCGCTGCAGCGCGACGGACTCGGCTGCGACGGCGTGATCGACGCCGCCGGCGCCTCGGCCACGCTCAAGATCGCCCTGGACCTCGTCCGGCCAGCCGGGTGGATCAGCAAGGTCGGCTGGGGCCCTCAGCCGCTCGGATTCAACCTCGACCCGCTGGTGCAGAAGAACGTCACCCTGCAGGGCAGCTTCAGCCACAACTGGCCGATCTGGGAGCGCGTCATCGCCCTCCTGGCCAGCGGCCAGTTCGACGTCCGTCCGATCATCGGCGGCGTCTGGCCCGTCACCGAATGGCACACCGCCTTCGAGAAGATGCACAAGGGAGAAGTGGTGAAGTCCGTCCTCAAGCCCGTCTGAGCATGCGTCTCAAAGACAAGGTCATCCTAGTCACCGGCAGCACGACCGGCATCGGCAAGGCCATCGCAAAGCGATGCGTGCGCGAAGGCGCCAAGGTCGTCATCCACGGGCTCGAGAAGGATCTCGCCGCGGAGACGCTCGCCGAGATCGGCGCGGCCAACGGCGTCATCCATGTCGAGGACCTGACCTCACCGGGCTGCCCGCAGCGCTTGGTGGACCTCGCCGTTAAGACCTTCGGCAAGCTCGACGGGCTGGTGAACAACGCGGCCATCGTGGCCACGGGCAACATCCAGGACACCGATGCGGACTATTTCCGAAAAATGCTCGAGGTGAACGCGGTCGTGCCGTTCCTGCTCATCCAGGCCGCCCTGCCCCATCTCACCAAGACACGCGGCGCGGTCCTCAACATCGGCAGCGTCAACGCTTACTCCGGCGAACCGAACCTGCTGCCCTACAGCGTCTCGAAAGGCGCCCTGATGACCCTGACGCGCAACCTCGGCGACACGCTTCACCGCACCCATGGCGTCCGTATCAACCAGATCAATCCGGGCTGGGTGCTCACCGAGAACGAGTCAAAGCGCAAGAAATCCCACGGGCTCAAGGACGACTGGTATGCCGACCTGCCCAAGGTTTACGCGCCTTCCGGCCGGCTGCTCTCCCCCGACGAGATCGCCGCCTCCGCGGCGCTCTGGCTCTCCGACGAGTTGGGCCCGGTTAGCGGATCGGTCGTCGACCTCGAGCAGCACCCCTTCATCGGACGCAACCCGCCGAAGGATCCGGAAAGCCTCCCCGGACAGAAGGCCTGACCATGCCGAAGATCGCCGCCTTCCCCAAGGCCTACATGCACGCCCTCTGCAAGGACGGCACGATGAAGCTCTCCGAGTGGTTCACCCTCGCCGCCACGCTGTACGTTCAGGGGCTGGAGTTCTACGCAGGCTTCCTCGAAATGGCCGATGAGGCCAACTGGCCGATCTTCCGCCGTCAAGTCGCCGACCTGGGAATGTCCATCCCGATGCTGTGCTGCTCACCCGACTTCACGCATCCGGACAAGGCCTTCCGCGACGCCGAAATCGCCAAACAGAAGCGCTGGATCGACATGACCCACGCGCTGGGCGGTTCCTACTTCCGCGTGCTCAGCGGCCAGCGCCGGCCCGAACTCTCCGACGCCGAAGGCGTGCGCCTCGCCGCCGACAGCATCGCCGCCTGCATCCCCTATGCGAAGGAACGCGGCGTGACGCTCATCCTCGAGAACCACTACAAGGACGACTTCTGGCTGTATCCTGAATTCGCCCAGAAGATGGACGTCTTCTGCGCGCTCGTGGACGCCCTGCCCGCTGACGGCTTCGGCGTGAACTACGACCCCAGCAACGCCTACATCGCGGGCGACGATCCCATCGCGCTGCTCAAGCGCGTCTCGCACCGCGTCGTGACCATGCACGCCTCCGACCGTTACCTCATCGAGGGCACGCTCGAAGATCTCCGGAAGGAGGAAGGCGGCGCCGCCGGCTACGCCAAGCGCCTCCGTCATGGCGAGATCGGCAAGGGCCTCAACGATTACGACGCCATCTTCACCGAACTGAAGCGCGTCGGCTTCGACGGCTGGATCAGCATCGAGGACGGCGTCGACGGCATCGAGCAGCTCCGCCGCAGCGCCGAGTTCCTCAAACACAAGACCGCCCAATACTGGGGCTAAGAGATGGACCTTTTCGCGCTGATAACTGCCGCTCTCTTCTTCCTGACCGGGTGCGTCGGCCCGTCCGTTGACGTCACCTCGCTCCGCCGATCATTTGAGACGGCCAAGCCGGGCGACACGCTCGTCATCCCGCCGGGGGATTACGCCGTGGACGGGAGCGTCCCGATCCCGCTTAAGTCGGACCTGACGGTCATCGCCTACGGAGCGACCTTCCGGCTGCCCGAGCGCATGGGCGACAAAGCCCGCGCGGTGGTCTTCCAAGGCGAGAATATCCGTAACCTCGCCTGGAAGGGCGGCCGATTCGTCGGCCATGTCTTCGATCAGTCCCGCGCCAACAACAACTGGGAACCTAACGTCAACACCCGCGGCATCCTGATCACGACCACCGTCGGCGGCCGTACCGAGAATCTCAGCTTCGACGGCGTCGAGTCGGACGATCTCGCCGGGGCCGCCATCACGGTCCTCGGCGCCGAACAGAAGGCGAACGAGCGTGGGGTGCTGACCTACGCCAAAGGCATCCACATCACGGACTGCCGCCTGGAGCGCACGGGTAAATACATGTGGGATTACGGCTATCTCTGGCAGATCACGGTGTGGCCTGAGGAATACGGTCCCGCCGAGCACGCCCATGCCCGGAAGTACTTCAGGAACGACTTGGTAAAAGACGGCGTCCGCATGGAGGCCGGAGACGACCGTGTCTTCTTCGCCAACACGACGCCGCTGCCAGTCTCGAAAGCACGCGAGGGACTCGAGGCCGCTCGTGGCTATGATTCCCTCTGCTTCTTCGGCGACACCCTGCCCGCCAACCTCGTCCGCGGCCGCCAGTATTTCGTTGTCGAAAGCGCCCCGACCTACGTCCGCATCGCCGAACACCCTCTGGGCGCCCCGATCCGCTTCCAGACCTCCGCCGGACCGAAGGCCAAGCTCATCACCCCGCTCTTCTACGCCCACCTCGCACTCTACTCGCCGAACGGCGCGGGTCCGGGCAAGGGAGCCCTCGACCTCGTCGGCTGCGAAGACGTCGAAGTCAGGGGCAACACCCTCAGCGCCCTGGGCGACACGATGCACATCCAGAAGAGCCGCCGGATTGTCTTCGACCGCAATCGCATCACCGGATCCCGCATGGGCGCCTTCTTCCTCGCCGAGTTCTGCCAGGACGCGCTGATCACGGATAACTTCGTCGACGGGACCAACGGCTCCCGCGTGGTCAGCATCGAGAAGTCCTGCACGGACGTCACCGTGCGCGGTAACACTTTCCGCAACGGCGGCCGCGGTTCCTGGATCAATCAGCCGCGCAACCTGACGATGACCGACAACGTCTTCGAACGGAACACGACCAAGTGCGAAGCCGACCCCAGGCGCGGGCGACGAAGTTTCGTGACCGGCGACTACGAGGAATATGCCGAGATCTACTTCACGACCTACGAAGTCGGCGGCACCTACGGCGACGTCATCCTGAGGAACAATCGCTTCATCAGCGGACCGAATGCCCAGCACGCCATGACCTTCATGCCCGGAGGCTCACGCATCGTGATCCAAGGCAACCGCTTCGAAGGTCCGGTCCGGGATATCCCAGCCGCGGAAGGATGCTCCGCCGTCGACATCTCCGGCAACACCGGGCTGACTCGCTGAGATGAATCCCGAGATCGCCCGTCCGAACGTCGTCGGCCTCGGGGAGGCCCTCTGGGACGTCTATCCGGATGCGGCCCACTTCGGCGGAGCCCCGGCGAACTTCGCCTGCCACGCCGCCGCGCTCGGCGCCGAAGCCTGGATGGTGAGCGCGGTCGGCCGCGACCGGCTGGGCGACGACGCGGTCGCCTCCCTCTCGGGCAAGGGTGTCCACACGCTCCTGGTCCAGCGCGACGTCCGTCCCACCGGCACGGTGACGGTGAAGCTCGATGCGGCCGGCAAGGCCGACTATGTCTTTGCGGCCGATCCAGCCTGGGACCACATCGCCTGGAGCGAATCGCTGGCGCTGCTGGCCAAGAAATGCAAAGCGGCCTGTTTCGGCTCCCTGGCCCAACGGGCGCCCGAAAGCAGGGCGACCATCCGCAGGTTCCTCCATGCGTGCTCTCCGGACTGCTTGCGTGTCTTTGACGTGAACCTGCGGCAGGACTTCTTCTCCAAGGAGGTGATCGAGGCTTCGCTCGGCCTGACCGACGTCCTGAAGCTCAACGATGAGGAAGTGAAGGTCCTGGCAGGCATGCTGGGACTGCCGGCGGATGAAGAGGCGTTCGTCGCCCAGGTCGCCGCCCGACATGGCCTGAGCTCCGTGGCTTTGACCCGGGGCGCCCGCGGCTCCCTCATCTGGCACCAAGGCCGCTTTGACGAAAGGAAGGCCCCGAAGATCGTCGTCGTCGACACCGTCGGCGCCGGTGACGCCTTCACCGCGGCCCTCGTGACCGGCCTCCTGCGCGAGGAAGACCTGAGCCTGGTGCACCGGAGGGCCTCTGACATCGCCGCCTATGTCTGCACCCAGCCCGGCGCGACGCCGGAGCTGCCGCCGGAGTTAAGAAAGTAGGGACACGATTGCGTCGCAACATCGCTGTCTTGGGTAGGGTTGAGCGCCCTCGCTCAACCGCGGCTGACCGAGGCGGTCAGCCCTACCTGCGAACGCCATGCCTCCGGGGGCATGCCCCTGCCCCTAGCCCTGCCCCTGCCCCTCGCAGCAGCGCTCGTCACCGCCCCCCTGCCCACTTGCCCCCTGGCGAAGCCCATGGCTTCGCCCTCACCAGACATAGTTCACGCGGAAGGTGATGACCTTTTCCTCGTCGGGCTTCAGGGGCACGCGGAACTCGGCGCGATGGGAGTCGAGCTTGGCGTAAGGCACGGCGTTCTCCGAAATCGTCCAGTCGGACCAGTGGGCCATGTGCTCGACGAGGCGGATCTCGACCGGCTCCTTCTTGCGATTGCGGAGCTTCACCTCGTAGGTCTCGCTGATCACCCGGTCGTTGTTGCGGCGGAGGTCGGTGCGACGGTGCTCGCCCACCAAGTCGAAGCTGTTGCCGGTCAGGACCCTCAGCCTCTCGCCCTGCGGGGTATGGTCGATCCGGTTCTCGCCCACGAACTCCAGGCGACGGTCGTCGTCCTGGGCGTAGAAGCGGAACTTGCCCTTCGGTAAAGGCATCCCGAGACCGTTCGCCTCGGTGTTCATCAGCTCGCGGTAGACCTGCACCTTATTGGCGTCGGGCGGCGTCTCCCCGTAGAACTCCTGGCAGCGTCCTTCGTAGACGTAGACCCGCTCGGCCTTGACGCCGGTCGCGCGGACAAACTCGACCTGTTTGGTCTCGCGGTCACGCAGGGTCACCGGGTTGGCGAGCGTGTAAAGATGGAATTCGTCGAAGGACTTCTCCGTCACGACCCTGTCGGCCATGGCGGCGGCCGCCATGGGCATCCCGCCGCCGGCAATCGTGGCGAACATGTTGGTGGCACGGTTGACGTCGCCCGCCATGAGCTTCACCTGAGCCTCGTTGAAGGTCGTGCCGCTCTGGTTGTTGATGGTCACCCAGCCGACGACGTCGACCGTGTCGCCCTTCTCCGGCGCGACGAGATTGTAACTGGCTTCCCACTGGAAGCCGTTGGAGAGATAGGCCACCTCGGCGTCGAACTTGGCGTCGACCGGAGACTGGATCCTCCAGGTCAGGGTGGGCCGCAGGATGCTGCCGTCGCCGAGGGAGGGGAACATCGGCTCACCCGGCAGGGAGAAGCGCAGGCGGCCGTCCACCTCGATGATGGGCTGGACCGATCCGCCGCCGGGCACGTGACCGCTGCGGATGACCTTGCCCCGGACGACTTCGTCGGGGCGGTTGGCATTGTGCCGGAGGAAGTCCAGCTCCTTGCCCTCGAAGAACGAGAGCAGCATCGCCTGGGAGACGGCGTCGTTGCGGTAGGACTGCTCCAGGATGCTGAAGGCCGCCTTGCCGGTGATGTCGCGCAGGATGACGCTGTCGGGCTCGACCTGGGCGGTGGCGCCCGAATAGGCGACCGAGGTCACGCCCTGCCGCACCTGCACGGGCAGCGTATCACGCACCACGGCGTAGCCGCCGTTGTAGACCGTGAGCGCGGGGCCGGCGTCGAGGACGGCGGCAGCGAGGAGGAGGGAGAAGAGGTTGCGCATGGGGAAAGGTTACCAGTTGTAGTTCACGCGGTAGGTGATGACGCGTTCCTCGTCCGGCTTGAGCGGGACACGGAACTCGATCCGGTGGGAGGCGAGCTTCTCGAAGGGCATGGTGTTCTCGCTCACGGTCCAGTCCGTCCAGGGCGCGATGTGCTCGACGACACGGATCTCGACCGGCTCCTTCTTGCGGTTGCGGACCTTCACCTCGTAGGCCTCGCTCACGACCCGGCTGCCGCTGCGCCGCAGGTCGGTCTGGCGGCGCTCCCCGACCAGGTCGAAGCTGTTGCCCGTGAAGACGCGCACGCGTTCGTTGCGGGCGGTATGGTCGATCTGGTTCTCACCCACGAACTCAAGGCGGCGGTCATCGTCCTGGGCGTAGAATCGGAACTTGCCCTTCGGCAACGGCATCCCGAGGCCGTTGGCCTGGGTGTTCATCAGCTCGCGATAGACCTGCACCTTGGTCTGTCCGCCGGGCTGCCCCCAGTAGCTCCAGGAACGGCCTTCGTAGACGTAGAGCCGCTCGGCCTTCACGCCCGTGGCGCGGACGAACTCGACCTGCTTGGTCTCCTTGTCACGGAAGCTGACCGGATTCGCCAAAGAGTAGAGATGGAACTCATCGAAGGACTTCTCCGTCACGACCTCCGCGGCCTTGGACAACATGGCGTCCCGGGACGCGCCGGCGCTCCTCACGCGGAGGGCGTTGGCGACCCGATTGACGTCGCCGGCCATCAGTTTGACCGTGGCGCCGTCGAAGGCCGAACCGCTGCGGTTGCGCATGGTGACCCAGCCCACCAAGTCGACCTTGTCGCCCTTCTCCGGCGCGACGAGGTTGTAGCTGGCCTCCCAACCGAATCCGTTGGAAAGATAGGCCACCTCGGCCTCGACCCGACCGTCATGCTCCGACTGGAGGCTCCAGCCGAGGGTGGGCTTGAGGACGTTGTCAGTCCCGAGCGAAGGAAAGAGGGGCTCTCCGGGCAGGAAGAACTGGAGGCGGCCGCCGACCTCCACGATGGGCTGCACCTCGCCTCCGCCGGGGACGTGTCCGCTGCGAATCACTTTGCCGCGAACGTTCTCATCAGGACGGCCGTCGTTGCGTCGCACGAAGTCGATCTCCTTGCCCTCGAAGAGCGAGAGGAGCATCGCCTGCGAGACGGGGTCGTTGCGGTAGGACTGCTCCAGGATCCTGAAGGCGGCCTTCCCGGCCACGTCGCGCAGGATGACCGTGTCCGGCTCCACCTGGGCGGTCGCGCCGGCATACGTGACGCGCGTGACGCCGGGCTTCAGATCGAAGGCCAGAGTGTCCCGCACGACCGCGTAGCCTCCGTTGTAGATGGTGAGGGCGGGCGCGGCTTCAAGGGCAGCGGCGGCCAGCAGGACCGGCAGGAGAGACTTGGTCATCGGGTGTTGGGGATTATGGGGGCGTCGGGGCATTCCCCCAACACCTAAAGAGCGCCGGATGTCCGGCCCGCCGTCTAAATATCTTTCAACGGCCCCGCCGCCGCTGACGACGGCGGTATTCAGTGGGGGTGCAGCCGAGTTCGCGTCGGAACAGGCGGTTGAAGAAGGTCACCTGCCGGAAGCCGCAGGCGAGGGCCACGTCGAGCACGCTGCGGTCGCCGTCCCTCAGCTCGCGTCGGGCGGCCTGGAGGCGGAGCTGGTTGACGAAGGCGCTGAAGCTGCGTCCGGAATGCCGCTTGAACTGCCGCGCGAAGGTCGGACGGCTCAGCCCGGAGATGCGCAGGAGGTCGCCCAGGCGCACCTCGTCCCGGAAGTTCGCCACGAGATGCTGCACGGAACGCGAGATGGCCGACTGGTGCTCGCTTTCGGCGCTGCGCGTGAAGCTGCGCGTGGCGAGCGTGGAGAGGTCGGAGTCCGACGCCTCCGACACCTCGGCGAGGAGACGCAGGAGCGCGGCCAGCTGGCCGGCCCCGCGGCTGCGGGCCACTTCCTGCATCATCCCGGCCACGACCTTGGCCGTCGCGCCACCGATGCGCACGCCCCGTTCGGCACGACGGAAGAGACTCCGCAGCTCAAGGTTCTCAGGGAAGGCCCAGAGCGGATGACTCTCGGGGAAGTGCCATTGGATCGACAGTCCGGCGGAGCCGCCCTGGGTGTGCCAGTGATGCGGCAGGCGCTCGCCGAGGAGCACGAGGTCGCCGGCGGAGAAGGATCCGATGGCGTCCCCGACGAAACGCGTCCCCTCCCCCTCCGTGAACAGCGTCAGCTCCATCTCCTTGTGGAAATGCCAATGGGCCCCCTCGCCCTGCATCGGCCGGGTCCGTCCCGGCCCCAGGATGCACTCGACCTCGCTGAGGGAACGGGACCAACGGAGCACGCGGAAGGAATGCCCCTCGGGCAGCTCGACCTTCTCGCGCACGGCCTTCATCCATCCTTTCGTATCAGATGTCCTTGAAGCGACAACCGACAAATTGAGACAATAGTGCTGACCCTGGAGACACCGAGTGTAGAGAAATGGGCAGGCTTCATTAGAATAAACGTCCCATCATGAGCTCCCCCGTCACCTACCGCTTCTCCTTCGGCCCCTGGAACATCAGCGAAGGCGCCGACCCCTTCGGCGGCGACGTCCGCAAGGCCTTCCCGCACGAGGAGAAGTTCGCCCTCTTCCGTCCCCTCGGTTTCGAGGGCGTGCAGTTCCACGACGACGACGTCGTGCCCGGCATGGACGCCCTCAAGCCCGACCAGATCCTGAAGAAGGCCGGCGAAGTGAAGGCCATGCTCGCCAACCAGGGCCTGACCCCCGAGTTCATCGCCCCCCGCCTGTGGTTCGCCGACCAGACCGTCGACGGCGGCTACACCTCCAACAGCGCCTCCGACCGAGCCTACGCATGGGACCGCACCAAGAAGTCCATCGACATCGCCAACGCCGTCGGCTCCAAGGCCATCGTCCTCTGGCTTGCCCGCGAAGGCACCTACATCCGCGAGGCCAAGGACGCCAAGCTGGCCTACGACCGCCTGCTTGAGACGGTCAACGCGATGCTCGACTACGACAGGAACATCGAGATCTGGATCGAGCCCAAGCCGAACGAACCGACCGACCAGGCCTACGTGCCCACCATCGGCCACGCCCTCACCCTCTCCTACGCCTCCAAGGACCACCGGCGCGTCAAGGGCCTCATCGAGTCGGCCCACGCCATGCTCGCCGGCCTCGACGCCAGCGACGAGATGGCCTTCGCCCTCGCCCACGACAAGCTGTCGAGCGTCCACCTCAACGACCAGAACGGCCTGAAATACGATCAGGACAAGAACTTCGGCGGCGCCAACCTCCGCGCGGCCTTCAACCAGGTCCGCGTGCTCGAGGAGGCCGGCTACGGCCGCCGGGGCGAGTTCATCGGGCTGGACGTGAAGGCCATCCGCACCCAGCGCGGCTGCCCGGTGACCGACCACCTGAAGAACAGCCGCGAGCTGTTCCTTGCGCTCGTCGAGAAGGTCCGCACGCTCGACCGGAAACTCGTCCAGCAGTACCGCGACGCCCGCGACTACGAAGCGCTCGAGCTCCACGTCCTCAAGCACATCATGGGACTGAAGTAAGTCCCCGCCCCTCCCCTCATGAAGCAGTACCGCCTCAACCGCCTCTTCAACGCCACGTCCAAGCGCTGCTTCGACGTCGCCGTCGACCACGGCTTCTTCAACCAGCCCGGCTTCCTCCAGGGCATCGAGGACATGCGCAAGGTCGTCGAGACGCTCGTGGACGCGGGCCCCGACGCCATCCAGCTGACGGTCGGCCAGGCCCGGCACCTGCAGTCCATCCCGGGCAAGCAGAAGCCGGCCCTCGTCCTCCGCACGGACACCGCGAACGTCTACGGCAAGGAGCTCCCGTCCACGGCCTTCAGCCTCATGATCGAGGAGACGATGCTGCAGGCCGTGCGCCTCGACGCCGCCTGCGTGTGCGTCAACCTCTTCCAGATCCCCGGCGCGCCGGACGTGACCGCCCAGTGCGTCGAGAACATCCTGAAGCTGAAGCCGCAGGCCGACTTCTACGGCATGCCGATGATGGTCGAACCGCTGGTCTTCCAGCCCAACGCGGTCGCGGGCGGCTACATGGTCGACGGCGACCTCACCAAGATCCTCCACCTGGTCCGCCAGGCGGTCGAGCTCGGCGCCGACGTCATCAAGGCCGACCCGACGGACGACGTCTCGCAGTACCACAAGGTCATCGAGACCGCCTCGGGCATCCCGGTGCTCGTGCGCGGCGGCGGACGCGTGAGCGACAAGGAGATCCTCGTGCGCACCGAAGGCCTGCTCAAGCAGGGCGCCTCGGGCATCGTCTACGGCCGCAACGTCATCCAGCACCCCAACCCCCGCGGCATCACCCAGGCCCTCATGGCCATGGTGCACCGCGGCGCCTCGGTCGACGAGGCGCTCAAGCTCATCTGAGGGCTCCGTGGGCGCCGCCGACCCGACATTCGTCGACGCCCTGAAGGCGGCGGTGGGCGCGGCCAACGTGCTCACGTCCCCTGAGGACACGCTGCCGTACGGCTTCGACGGAACGGCCGCCCTCAAGGGGCCGGTCGGGGCGGTCGCGCTGCCCGGCTCGACGGAGGAGGTGGCGGCGGTCATGCGGCTCGCCCACGGGCGCGGCATCCCGGTGGTCACGCGGGGATCGGGCACGGGCCTCAGCGGCGGGAGCGTGCCCTCCCCCGGCAGCCTCGTGCTCTGCCTCGTCCGCATGGACAAGGTGCTGGCCGTCGACGCCCCGAATCTCACCGCGCGCGCCCAGGCGGGCGCCATCACGGCCGCGATCGACGCGGCCGCCGGCAAGCACGGCCTGTTCTACCCGCCCGATCCGGGCTCGATGAAGATCAGCACTATCGGCGGGAACGTCGCCGAGAACTCCGGCGGCCTGCGCGGGCTCAAATACGGCGTGACGCGCGATTACGTGATGGGCCTAGAGGTCGTGCTGCCCGACGGACGGATCGTCCGCTTCGGCAACGCCTGCGTGAAAGACGTCGCCGGGTACTCGATGAAGGACCTCTTCATCGGTTCCGAAGGGACGCTCGGCATCATCACCGAGGTCCTGCTGAAGCTGGTGCCCCGCCCGGCCGCCCGACGCACGATGCTCGCCACCTACGCCACGATGGAGGCGGCCGCCCAGACGGTCTCGGACATCATCGCGGCCCGCATCATCCCCTGCACGCTGGAGTTCCTCGACCGCACGACCATCGGCTGCGTGGAGGACTACGCCAAGATCGGCCTGCCGCGCGACTGCGAGGCGCTCCTGCTCATGGAGACTGACGGCCATCCCGCCGCGGTCGCCGAGGAGGCCGCCCGCATGGCCGAGATCGCCCGCGCCCGGGGAGCCAAGGAGGTCCGTACGGCCGCCGATGACGCGGAGGCGGCCCGGCTCGCCACGGCGCGTCGCTCGGCCTTCTCCGCCCTCGCCCGGGTGCGGCCGACCACGATCCTTGAGGACGTCACCGTGCCGCGCGACCGTCTGGCGGAGATGGTCGCCTTCATCGCCGAGGTCGCGAAGAGGCACGGTCTCCTCGTCGGCACGTTCGGCCACATGGGCGACGGCAACCTGCACCCGACCTTCCTCACCGACGAACGGAACGCCGACGAGATGGCCCGGGTCCATGAGGCGCTCGAGGACATCGTGACCAAGACCCTCGCGGTCGGCGGCACGATCACGGGAGAGCACGGCGTCGGGCTCGCCAAGAAGGCCTGGCTGCGCCGTCAGGTGGGCGACGGCAGCCATGACCTGATGCGTGAGCTCAAGCGCGCCTGGGACCCCCGCGGGCTGCTCAATCCCGGCAAGATCTTCGACTGAGCGATGAAGGCGTCGCTGAAGTCCCTCGACTACTCGGTGCTCCAGCAGTGCATGCACTGCGGGATGTGCCTGCCGTCCTGCCCGACCTACGACGCGACCAAGAAGGAGCGGCACAGCCCCCGGGGACGCATCGCGCTCATGCGTGCGGTGGCGGACGACGAGCTGAAGCTCACGCCGGCCTTCGCCGAGGAGATGAGCTACTGCCTCGGCTGCCTGGCCTGCCAGACGGCCTGTCCGGCGGGCGTCGACTACGCGAACCTGCTGGAGACCGCGCGCGCCGAGGTCGCGGACGCCGGGGTCGGCCGGACTTTCACCAGCCGCTTCTGGCGCGCGGTCACGGTGCGCGGGCTCTTCATGCGCCCTCGGCTGCTCCGTCTCGCGGGGCGGCTGCTGCGTCTCTACCAGCGGCTCGGACTGCAGACGGCCTTCCGCCGCGTCGGCCTGACGAGGCTGCTGCCCGCCGACCTCCGCCGGCTGGAACCGCAGTGCCCGACGGTCTCACCGAACTTCTCGCACGAGCTCATCCGGCCGGTCGAACGTCCGGCGCAACGCCGCTTCCGCGTGGCGCTCCTCACGGGATGCGTGCAGGACCTCACGTTCTCTGACGTGAACCGGGACACGGCGGACGTGCTGCTGGCCAACGGGTGCGAGGTGGTGACGCCGCCCGTGCAGCCCTGCTGCGGCTCGCTGCATGCGCACAACGGCGAGCCCGGCCCGGCCCGCACGCTCGCGCGCCGCATGATCGACCTCTTCCCGCCGGCGGACTTCGACGCGATCATCACCAACGCCGGCGGATGCGGCAACCACCTCCGTCATTACGGGGCGCTTCTCGCCGATGACCCCGCCTACGCCGCCCGGGCCGAGGCATGGGACGCCAAGGTGAAGGACGTGCATGAGTGGCTCATGGACATCGGCTGCGTGGCGCCTCGGAACGGCCTGGGCGATCTCACCGTCACCTACCACGACTCCTGCCACCTGACCCATGGACAGAAGGTCACCCGTCAGCCACGCGACCTGCTGAGGCTGATCCCCGGACTCAGGCTCGTCGAACTCCCTGAGGCCAACTGGTGCTGCGGCAGCGCCGGCGTCTACAACATCACCCAGCCCGCGCAGTCCGAGCAGCTCCTCGTGCGCAAGGTCGGGCACGTCATATCCACCGGCGCGGCCGTCCTGGCCACCGCCAACCCCGGCTGCCACCTGCAGATCGAACGCGGCCTCCGCCAGGCCGGCTCCCCCGTCACCCTCCTCCAGCCCGTGACTTTACTCGCCCGGGCCTATCGCGCGGAAGCAAAGATGAAAGATGGACGATGAATGATGGAGGATATGATTCAGAAAAACGCCCGATCTACTACTGCGTTCGTTCATCTTCCATCCTCCATCCACCATCTGACTTCAGTCATCCTTCTTCTTTCATCCTCCATCGGCCCTTAACCATCCTCCATCATCTTGAATCATTCATCCTCCATCAGCCTTCAGTAATCCCCCATCCTCCATCGGCCTTTAAGTAATCATCCATCCTCCATCTTTCATCCCCATCATGACTCCCGTAAACATCGGCATCATCGGCGGCGGCCTCATGGGCCGCGAAATGGCCAGCGCCTTCGCCCGCTGGTGCGCGCTCACCGACGTCACGGTGAAGCCGGTGCTCACCGCCGTGGCGGACCTCAACCCCGCCACGCTCGCGTGGTTCGACTGCGTGCCGTCGTGCAAGCTCAAGACCACCGACACCAAGGCCCTGCTCGCCAGCCCCGAGGTCGACGTGGTCTACGTCGCCGTCCCGCACAACCTGCATGAGAAGCTCTACTGCGACGTCCTCGCCGCCGGGAAGGACCTCTTCGCCGAGAAGCCCTTCGGCATCGACCTGGCCTCAGCCCGACGCATCCAGGCTGCGGCGAAGTCCAGCGGCCGATTCGTGAGGTGCAGCTCCGAGATGCCCTTCTTCCCCGGCGCCCAACGCGCCTTCGAACTCGCCAAGTCGGGCGCGATCGGCCGGGTGCTCGAGGTCGTCTCGGGCTTTCATCACAGCAGCGACCTCGACCCGACGAAGGCCGCCAACTGGAAGCGCCTCAACGCCACCTGCGGCGAAGGCGGCGTGCTCAACGACCTCGGCATGCACGCCTGCCACATCCCGCTGCGCCTCGGCTGGAAGCCGGTGAAACTCTTCGCGCAGCTGCAGAAGGGCTACCCGCAGCGCCCCGACGGCAAGGGCGGCGTGACGGCCTGCGACACCTGGGACAACGCCCTGCTGAGCACCTGGATCAAGGTCGGCGGGCAGGACGTTCCCATGCGCCTCGAGATGAAGCGCCTCATGCCCGGCGCGACCAACACCTGGTACATCGAGATCCTGGGCACGGACGGCGGGGTCCGCTACAGCACGTCCGACACCAAGGCGCTCTGGCTCTTCGAGCGGGGCAAGGAGCAGTTCTGGAAGCGCACCGACCTCGGCTTCGGCACGCCGTTCAAGGCGGTCACGGGAGGGATCTTCGAACCCGGCTTCGCCGACGTCATCCAGCAGATGTGGGCCGCCTACCTGATGGAGCGCGCCGGCAGGCTGGACGGACGCTTCGGCTGCGCCACGCCCGAGGAGGCCGTCGCCACGCACGAGATCTTCGACGCCGCCCTGCGTTCGCAGGCCAAGGGAGAAGCCGTCGCGCTCTGACGCCATGGGCCGCACGGAACGCAGGGGCCTGCTCGCCGCGGGCAACTTCATCGTCGACTACGTCAAGGTCATCGACGCCTACCCGGCGCAGGACACGCTCGCGAGCATCCTGGACGAGTCGCGTTCCAACGGCGGCGGACCCTACAACGTGCTGAAGGACCTCGCGGCGATGAAGGCCGGCTTCCCGCTCGAGGCCTGCGGGCTGGTGGGCGACGACGCCAACGGCCAGTGGATCCGCCGCGACTGCCAGGAGCACGGCATCGACGTCGCCCAGCTCCACCTGAGCAGGGAGCACCCGACTTCCTACACCGACGCGATGACCGTGCAGTCCACCGGTCGGCGCACGTTCTTCCATTGCCGCGGGGCCAACGCCCACTTCGACCTGCGGCACTGCGCCTTCGGCAGGACCCGGGCCCGCATCCTGCACCTCGGCTACCTCATGCTGCTCGACCGCATGGACAGCTTCGAGGGCGGCCAGACGGTCGCGGCCAAACTGCTCTTCAACGCCCGTTCGGCCGGCCTGGAGACCTCGGTCGACATGGTCAGCGCCACGCATCCCCGCTTCCGCGAGATTGCCCTCAGCGCGCTCCCGCTCACCGATCACCTCGTGCTCAACGAGATCGAGGCCGGGAACACGCTGGGTTCGCCGATCGCCGCCGGCGACGCCGACGGACTTATCCGCGCCGCGGAGCAGCTGCTCGCCGCCGGGGTGAAGCGGACGGTGACCATCCACACCGAGCACGGGGCCGTCTGCGCGACGGCCGAAGGGCTTCGTCTCAGGCAGGCCTCGCTCAGGCTTCCCGCCGGCTACAGCAAGGGCGCGACCGGCGCGGGCGACGCTTTCGCCGCCGGCATGCTCTACGGTCTGCACGAAGGCCTGGAGATGCCGGCCCGCCTCAGGCTTGCCGTCTGCACGGCGGCCGCCTGCCTCTCCGACCCCACGCCTTCGAAGGGCCTCAGGCCCGTCGCCGAGTGCCTCGCCCTGGCTGATCAGTTCGGCTTCGGAGATTTCTGAGAGGCGGGGACAGCGCCAAGTGCTGTCCCTGGGTGCAAAGGTGCAAACCGGACTGCGGCCTGTGCAAAGGTGCAAAGGTGGATGCAGGTTTCAGGCGGTGATGGACACGCTGGCACGGGAGATGATTGCGTCGCGAGATGACTGCCTTGGGTAGGGTTGAGCGCCCTCGCTCAACCGCGGCTGACCGAGGCGGTCAGCCCTACCTCTGATCGTTCGGACCTCTGGTTGTCTTCAGCATGCCCCTATCCTTGTCCCTGTCCCTGCCCCTGGCAGCACCCCCCTTGTCACCGTGTCACCTTGCCCACGTGTCCCCGCTTCGCAGCGGGATAAGACGGAAAAGAGACTATTAAAGCAGAAAAAGCGTCTCGTTTACGTTTCCTGTCCAAGTCATCGTGAAGCATCCTCAACGGTGAGACGTCCCCCAACGTCTCCAGACCAAGGTCGCGCCTTCGTTGCGCGTCCCGCACCCCTTCCCCACTCCATGAGCACCAAAAAATACAACGTCGGCGTGATCGGCTACGGCTGGGCCGCCGCCGCGCACATCGACGCCATCAACGCCACCGGCCTCGCGCAGGTGACCGCCGTCTACTCCTCACGTCCATTGGACGCCGCCGCCCTCAGCGCGAAGCACGGCGGCAACATCAAGGCCTACCGCTCCGTGGACGCCCTCCTCGCGGACCCCGACGTCCAGGTCGTCGACATCACCAGCTACCCGAGCCAGCACTGCGAACAGGCCGTCGCCGCGGCCAAGGCGAAGAAGCACATCATCCTCGAGAAGCCCATGGCCAACTCGATGGAGGAGGTGCAGCGCATCGTCGACGCCGCCGAGCAGAACGGGGTCAAGGGCTGCGTCTGCTTCGAGCTCCGCTTCTCCGGCCAGATGGAGTCCACCAAGGCGATCATCGACCAGGGGCTGCTCGGGGAGCTCCACTACGGCGAGGTCGACTACTACCACGGCATCGGCCCCTGGTACGGTCAGTACCGCTGGAACATCGGCAAGAAGGACGGAGGCAGCGCCCTGCTCACCGCCGGGTGCCACGCCCTGGACGGTCTACTCATGTGCATGCCGGGCGAGATCGACACGGTCTCGAGCCTCAGCACCAAGTCGAAGAGCGAATACTTCACGCCCTACGAATACGACACCTCGGCGGTCACCATCGTGAAGTTCAAGAACGGGGCGGTCGGCAAGTGCGCCGCCATCGTGGACTGCATCCAGCCCTACTACTTCCGGACGCACCTGATGGGCAGCCACGGCAGCCTGCTCGACAACCGCCTCCACTCCTCGAAGCTCAAGTCCGACAAGTCGAAGTGGAGCACGCTCTCCATGAAGATGTGCGATTCCGGCGACGTCAGCGACCACCCCTACCAGTCGCAGTTCGAGGCCTTCTTCAAGGCCCTCGCCGAAGGCCGCGAGATGCCGCTGACCTCCTTCCGCGAGTCGCTGCGCACGTTCAAGGTGATCTTCGCCGCCGACCGCAGCGCCGCCGAGGGCGGACGCCCGGTGAAGGTCGTCTGACCGCCATGCCCTCCTGCCTGGCCGTCTTCGCGCACCCGGACGACGTCGAGTATTTCGCCGCCGGGACGATGCTCCAGCTCGCGAAGCGCGGCTGGGACCTGCACTACTTCGACCTCTGCGCGGGCGACTGCGGTTCGGTGCGGACGGACGGGCCGGCCACCGCCGCGCTGCGGCTCAAGGAGGCCCGCGAGGCCGCGCGCATCCTCGGCGCGACCTTCCATCCGCCGGTCGCCGGCGACATGACGCTGACCTTTGACATCCCGCTGATGCGCAAGGTGGCCGCGGTGATCCGACGCTCCCGGGCCGACATCGTTCTCACGCACGCCCTCTCCGACTACATGGAGGACCACATGGCCTGCGCCCGGCTGGCGACCTCGGCCGCCTTCACGCACGGCATGCCCAACTTCGAGAGCGACCCGCCCGAGGCCACCTACGGACATGACGTGACGGTCTATCACGCGCTGCCGCACGGCCTGCGCACGCCGCTCCGCCAGAAGGTGAGCGCCGGGCTCTACGTCGACGTCGAACCGGTCCACGCGCAGGCGCGCCAGGCGCTCGCCGCCCACGCCTCGCAGAAGGACTGGCTGGACGTGAGCCAGGGGGCCGACTCCTACCTGGCCACGCTCGACCGCATGTGCGAGGCGGTCGGCAGGCTCTCCGGCCGTTTCAAGATGGCCCAGGGATGGAACCGCCACCTGCACCTCGGCTACAGCGCCAAGGAGATCGACCCGCTGCGCTCGGCGCTCGGCTCCGACTGCGTGGTCAACGAAGCCCACGAGACGGCGCTGGATCGGCCGCAACCCTGACCATGGACCGCCGCGACTTCATCCGTGCCTCTTCCTCCGCTGCCCTGGCCGCGGGGGTCGTCGGCGCGGGTGCGCCCCCGGTGAGCCGCGTGGTGGCGGAGAACGCCAAGGAGGGGTCGACGGACTGGCAGCTGACGCGCGTGCGCGTGGACGCCTCGAAGCAGCGCTCGACCTGGATCGAGGGCTACTGCTCCCGGCAGAGCGCCCGCGCCGGCGAGACGGTCGAGGTCATGGTCTCCGCCAATCCGGCGCGCCGCTTCAAGGCGGAATTCTTCCGCATGGGCTGGTACGGAGGCAGGGGCGCACGCAAGGTGCTCGAGCTGGGACCGATGCAGGCCCGCCCGCAGCCGACGCCGACGCCGGGCGCGAAGAACCTCCACGAGTGCCGATGGGAGGCCACGTTCTCCGTGCGCGTGCCGGCGGACTGGCTCAGCGGCGTCTATCTGGGCAGGCTGACGACGATTCCGGAATCCGAGGACGAACCCTACTGGCAGAGCCACGTGACGTTCATCGTCAAGGACGACCGACCCGCCGACATCCTCTTCCAGTGCAGCGACAACACCTGGCAGGCCTACAACAAGTGGCCCTCCAACTTCTCCGTCTACACCCATCCCAAGGGCGTGCAGGGGCCTTGGGCCGACGTCTCCTTCGACCGTCCCTACGGACGGGAGGCCCAGTTCGACGGCGTGGTCGCCGACCCGCGCACGGTGGGGTCGGGCGAATTCCTGCCGCTGGAGTTCCCGCTGGCCTTCTGGCTGGAGGAGAACGGCTACGACGTCACCTACTGCTCCAATTCCGACCTGCACACGCCTGAACGAGGCCTGAAGTGCCGGGCGTTCCTCAGCGTCGGACACGACGAATACTGGGACATCCGCGCCTTCAGGAGCGTCGAACGCATGCGGGACGAAGGCGTCTCGCTCCTCTTCCTCTCCGGGAACTCCGTCTGCTGGGTCACGCCCATGCGGCCCTCGGCCGACGGTCGGCCTGACCGCATCCTCTTCCGCGGCGGACCCTACGGCGGCCAGCAGGAGTATGCGCGCAACCGTGCCAAGAACCACGGGCCGTTCCCGGAGCACGGACCGGACGAGGGCCTGCTGATGGGCGCGCGCAATGTCGAGCCGGTCAACGGCGGCGGCGACTGGACCTGCGTCAATCCCGACCACTGGATCTTCGAGGGCACCGGCATGCGCAAGGGCGATTCGATCCCCGGCCTCATCGGCTGGGAATATCACGGACAGCCCGCCACCGAGATTCCCGGCCTTGAAGTCGTGGGCGCCGGCAAGGCCTGGGTCGGCGGCGTGCGTCCGCAGACCTGGACGGCGACCGTTCATCCGGGACCCAAGGGCTCGGTGACCTTCAACGCCTCCTCGATCTTCTGGTGCCAGGGACTCTCGTCCCCTCCCGGCCACGTGCTTCCCTGGTCGCACTGGTCGCGTCCGCACGGCCCGGATGAGCGCGTCCGGCGCATCACCCGCAACGTCCTCGCGCGCGCATTGGCGCCCTGCTGAAGATGAAGCCCATCGTCGAGCAGCAGGCCCCGCACGCCGCGAATGAACTCGTGGCCTGCGAATTGGTGCGCGGCAAGGACTTCGGCTGCGTCTGGCATCACCATCCCGAATACGAGATCACCCTCGTGCGCAAAGGCGGCACGGAGCGCTGGGTCGGCGACCGGCTCACGCCGCTGAAGCCCGGCGACCTCGTCCTGCTCGGCTCCGGACTTCCTCACGACTTCCGCAACGAACGGGGGCGCGGGCAGGTCGACGCCGTGGTGCTCCAGTTCCGCCCGAACTTCCTCGGCGAGGACTGGATCAAGCACGCCTCGGTCAGCGCCATCGCCCGGCTCCTGGACCGTGCGCGGCTGGGACTCGAGGTGCGGGGCGCGACGCGGCGGGCGGCGACCAAGATGATCGAGCAGGCCCCGAAGCTGCGAGGGGTGGGGCGGCTGGTCCTCCTGCTGCAGCTGCTGGAGCTGCTGGCGGGTTCGGACGAACTGAAGGAGATCGCCACGCCCGGCTTCCGGGCGGACACCGACGCCCACTCCTCGGACCGCATCGGCGCCGTGACGCGCCACATCGAGGAATCACTCTCCGGACAGATCTACGTCTCGACGCTCGCGCGCATGACGGGACTCAGCGAAAGCGCCTTCAGCCGGCTCTTCCACAAGTGCACCGGCCGCTCGGTCCCGCAGTATGTCAACGAACTGCGCATCGCGCGGGCCTGCCGGCTGCTCGCCGAGACCGACCAGACGGTCAAGCAGGTCGCCCACGTCTGCGGCTACCCGACGCCGGCCTACTTCCACCGCCAGTTCCATCGGCAGCACGGAGTCTCACCCCTCGCCTATCGCGCCGCGATCCGCCGTCATGCCTGAGCTGCTCGCCATCCTCGCGGGCTCCCTGGCCCTGGCCGCCGCCCCCGCGCCGGAACCGGTTCCGGAATCGTCGCGACGTCCGGTCACGGTCGAGCTCGACGCACGGCGCACGCCGGCCAAGGCGCCGTCCGCCGAACTCGCGGAAGGCTTCCGGCTGGAAACGGCCGCCGAATCGCCGCTCGTCACGCATCCGATCATGGGCTGCCTCGGACCGGACCGCACCCTGTTCGTGGCAGACGCCGTCGGCGTGAACTGGAACAAGGCCCAGCTGGAGGCCGCGCCGCCGAACCGCATCCTGCTGTTGCGCGACCTGGATGGAGACGGACGCTACGACCGCAGCACGGTCTTCGCCGACGGACTCACCTTTCCCCAGGGCGCGCTGTGCCACATGGGAAGCCTGTACGTCTGCACGCCGCCCGGAATCATGCGCCTCACGGACACCGACGGCGACGGGGTCGCGGACCGGCGTGAGACGCTCGTGAGCGGCTTCGAATACACGGGGAACGCCGCCGACGTGCACGGGCCCTTCCTGCATGGCGACCGTCTGTACTTCTGTCACGGACGCAAGGGGCACAAGGCGACCGACCGTGACGGCAAGGTCGTGCATTCAGGGATGGCCGCCGGCGTCTGGCGCTGCGACCTCGAGGGGCGTGGGCTGGAGTGGTTCTCGCTCGGCGCAGGAGACAATCCGGTCGAGGTAGTGTTCGGACCGCGGGGCGAAGCCTTCGCGACCTACAATCTCTACTACGGTCAGCCGCGCGGCGACACGGTCATCCACCTGCAGCGGGGCGCGGTGCATCCGCGCGCGGACCAGCCGCAGGTGACCGCCGACGAGCCGCGCACGGTCGCACGACATCCGGTGCTGCACAACTTCGGACACGTGGCGGTCAGCGGTGCCGCGCTTTGGCGGCACAGCGCGCCCTATGACGACGGAGGCACTCCGCTGCAGATGTTGGTCACGCACTTCAACACGGGCCGGCTGGTCCGTCTCGCCATCAGCCGGGCCGGCGACGGATCCGGCTGGCGCGCCTCGGAGCACGAATTCCTGCGCATCAAGGAGGAGGACATCCACCTGACGGACGTCATCGAGGATGAGGACGGCTCGCTGCTGGTCCTGGACACGGGCGGCTGGTTCCGCATCGGCTGTCCCTCAAGCCTGGTCGCCAAGCCCGAGGCCCTCGGCAGGATCCACCGCATCCGTCCGACGAAGCCGCTCGAGGCCGGCGCAGCCTGGCGAACCGCAAGGCACACCGCCTTTGATCCGCTAGGCGACCTCCGCTCAGGCGACCCGCTCAGGGTGCGCGCAGCCTGCGAATCCCTGACGGACGCGAAGCCGACCAGGGAACATCCTGATGCGGCGAAGGAGATGCTACGGCTGCTCTCCGCACCCCTGCCTCCCGAGGCCGAACATGCGCTGCTGCATGCCCTGCAGAAGAACGGACTGGCCGCGTCCGAGCCGCTTGACCCAGGGCGCGATCCGACCGCCCTGCGACGCCTCATCATCATCCGTGCCCCGGTGCCTTCCGAGGCCACGGCTGAGGTGATCGCGCTTTCCGAGGGACTGGCGGGCGCCTCCGACGTCGCCCTGGCCGCGGTGGCCCGCGAAATCCTTCTCTCGCAGAAGACCTATCGGGCCTCCACGGCGGATCGCGTACGCGGGTGGCTCAAGGAGCCCGCTCCGTCAAAGTCGTCCCTGGAGGCCGCCGGCATCCTGACGCGCGGGCTGCTTCGCTTCCCTCAGGCGCGTGAGCTCGTCACGCTGATGCTCACCCACCCCGCTCCGGCCGTCCGTGCCGAAGGCCTTCGCACGCTGTCGGAGCAGCTGGCCGGCGCGAAGGACTCCGCCTGGCTTCCGCATCTCTCCACAGAACTTGAGCGGGCGCCCTCCGCCACGGCCATCGAGGCCGCGCGCAAGCTGCGCGACCCGTCCCTAGACCGCTCCCTGGGGCTGGTGGTGTCTGATATCACGAAGCCTTTGCCGCTGCGACTCAAGGCGCTGGAGGCCATGACCGTCCGGAAGTCCGACGAGGCCACCTTCAACCTGCTGCTCAACGCGCTCAACGACCCCTCGTCCGCGGGTGCGCGCATCCAGGCCGCGCGCATGATCGGCGCGGGCACGCCCTCCGCCACCCAGACCGGAAAACTCGCCGAGGCCATGACCGTCGTCGGCTCCCTCGAGCTGCGAGAGCTTTCGCCCCTGTTCCGCAGGCTCAAGCCGGGCGAGGCCACCTTGCTCGCGGAGGCCCTGATCCGGAACCCTGCGCTCGGCGCCCTGCAGGAGAGCGTCCTGCGGACCCATTTCCACACCCAGCCCCCGGCGCTGTTTGAAAAAACCGTCCTGCCCGCCCTGAGGAAGGCTGACCAGGAGATGCAGTCCAAGAAGGACCGCATCGACCTCATCGCAAGAACCGCGACCAGGGGATCGCCTGAGCGCGGCCGAGCGCTGTTCGCGGCCGGACGCGGCTCGTGCGTCGCCTGCCACAAGGTCGGAGACCTCGGCAGGGCCATCGGACCCAACCTCAGCCGCATCGGCGCCATCCGCGGTCCCCGCGACCTCGTCGAGAGCGTCCTGCTTCCCTCCTCCACCCTCGCCAGGGACTACGAGGCGCACGTCATCGAGACCCGGGACGCCGCCGCCGTCACCGGCGTCATCCGGGGGCACGTCGCCGAGGGCCTTCTGGTCGTCGATCTCGCCGGACAGGAGCAGGTCGTCGCGCACGACCGCATCGTCTCCGACACACGGCTGGAGCAGAGCCTGATGCCCGCCGGACTCGACGCCGCCTTCTCCGCGGACGAGCTGGCCGACCTCATCGCCTGGCTTTCTTCCCTCCGCTGAACCTTCAACCCAAGTCATCATGCAAACCCGATCCTCCGCCCCCAACCTCCTGACCTACGTGCGTCTCGCGCTGATGGTCTTCGTCCACTACTTCATCTGGAGCTGCTGGTACAACACCCTCTCGGTGTACCTCGGCACCCTGAAGTTCTCCGGCACCCAGATCGGCCTGGCCTATGGCACCACCGCCATCGGCGCCCTCGTCTCGCCGTTCCTCATCGGCGTCGTCGCGGACCGCTTCTTCCCCGCGCAGCGCATCCTCGGGGTCCTGCATCTCATCGGCGCCGGCCTCCTCTGGTGGATCTCGCAGCAGACCGAGTTCGGCATCTTCTACCCCGCGCTGATCGTCTACACCCTCACCTACATGGCCGGCCACGGCCTGATCAACACCATCACGCTGAGCCATGCGTCCAACGGCGCCTTCCCGGTCATCATGACCGCCGCCAGCGCCGGATGGATCGCCGCCGGCAACTTCATCAGCCTGACCGGCCGCGAAGACAACGCCGGCATGTTCACCTTGGCCTCGATGGTCGCGCTCGGCATGGGTGTCTACTCCATGACCCTGCCGAACACCCCGCCCAAGGGCGACCAGGGTCCCGTCTCCGCGGCCAAGATCTTCGGACTCGACGCCCTGCGCCTGTTCAAGGACCGCTCCTTCGCGGTGTTCATGGTCTGCTCCTTCCTGATCTGCATCCCGCTGAGCTTTTACTTCACCTGGACCGGCGCCTTCCTGAGCGAGCTCAAGGTCGCGAACGTCGGCTCCAAGATGTCCCTCGGACAGGTCTCCGAGATGGGCTTCCTGCTCCTGCTGCCGCTCCTGCTCCCCCGCCTGGGCGTGAAGAAGATCCTCGTCCTGGGCATGGCCGCCTGGGCCGCGCGCTTCGCCTTGTTCGCCTGGTTCAACGAGACCCCGACCGCCCTGTGGGCGCTCTTCGGCGGCATCCTCCTGCACGGGATGTGCTACGACTTCATCTTCGTCATGGGCCGCATGTATGTCGACAAGTTCGCCGGCGAGGCCCTGCGCGCCTCGGCCCAGGGACTGCATGCAGTCTTCACCCTCGGTGCGGGCATGTTCGTCGGCTCCTGGCTCTCCGGTGCCGTCGGACAGCACTTCACCCGCGAAGGCGGGCACAACTGGACCGGCGTCTGGCTCGTGCCCGCGGCCATGGCCCTCGTCCTGATCCCCGTCTTCCTCCTCCTCTTCCGCGAACGCACCAGCGATGAAGGATGAATGATCAAAGATAGAGATGACAAACTGCGTTCATCCGAATCTCACTCCTTCCTTCATCGCTCCTCGTTAATCTGCCATCGTCCATCCTTCATCTTCAATCATCCATCGTCCATCCTTCATCCTTCATCACTCATCACTTATCTTCCATCTCTCATCCACCATCCTCAATCCCCCATCTTCCCCGCCCATGCCCCGCAAACTCAGCCACATCGCACCCGACTGGTGGGACTACACCACGCTCGACTCCGACCTGATCAATGACGCCGCGCGTCTGACGGAGAAGGACCTCCGCCAGCTGTCCCGTCCCGGTTTCAAGGTCGTGATGTATGACACCCTCGAGGATTTCTACCTTGCCGAGGCCCTCGAATACATCGCCGCCTGGCGGCAGGCCACGGCCGACAATCCCGTCGGCATCTGCGGTCCGATCGGACCTACTGAGCAGCTGCCGCTCGTCGCGCGACTCGTCAACGAGCTGGGCCTGAGCCTCAAGCACGCGCACTTCTGGGGCATGGACGAATGGTATGACGAGAAGACCAAGAAGGAAGTCCCGGTCACGCACCCGCTCTCCTTCGAGCGCGCCGACCGCGAGCTCTGCTTCAATCGCATCCAGAAGAAGCTGGCGATGCCCGAGGCCAACCTCCACTTCCCCAAGGCCAAGGTGTCCGACTACGTGAAGACCTGGGACGCCGGCGTACGCTGCGCGGTGATGCAGGGCGGCCAGGGCGACATCAAGCACTGGGCCTTCAACGATCCGCTGAAGCGCACGGGGAAGCACAAGGACGCCCCGCCCTCCCCGGCCGAATACCGCAAGCTCGGCACCCGCATCGTCGAACTGCATCCCGTGACCTTGAGCCAGAACGCCCGCACCTCCGGCGGCGGCAACATCACCATGGTGCCCAAGATGGCCATCACCGTCGGACCCGTGGAGACCTGGAAGGCCGAGAAGGTGTCCATCTGGCAGGCCGGCACCCACGACAACCCCCTGGGCCAGCGCCTTACCGCCCTGATGATCTCGAAGAAGATCCCCGACGCCGCCGTGCCCATGTCCCTCCTGGCCGACCACCCGAACGTCCAGTTCAACTACTTCCGGGGCGGCCTGGGCTCCTGCGCGGTCGAGATGCACTGAGGACATGCTCCGAACGGCCCTCGCCTGCCTCGCCGCCCTTTTCCTCGCCGGCTGCGCGACCGAAGTCCCGGTCGCCAGGACCTACGACATCGTGGTCTACGGGGATTCGGCGGCCGCCGTCGCGGCGGCCTTGCAGGCCAAGCGCCAGGGCTCGAGCGTGGTGCTGGTCAATACGACTAAGTTCCTCGGGGGCATGACGTGCAGCGGGCTCTCCGCCAGCGACATCTTCCACCGCGAAGCGGTCGGCGGCGTGGCCCGCGAGATCTACGGCCGCATCGGCCGACACTACGGCAAGACCTACGTGGATTACTTCGAACCGCACGTCGCCCAAGCGGCGGTCGACGGCCTGGTGAAGGAAAGCGGGCTGGTAGTCTGGATGGACGAGCAGCTGGACCGTAGTCCGGGCGGCGTGACTAGGCAAGGCGACCGGATCGTCTCCTTCCGCACCCTCTCCGGCAAGGTCTTCGCGGCGAAGGTCTTCATCGACGCTTCCTACGTCGGCGACCTGATGGCCGCGGCGGGCGTGAGCTACTCCGTAGGCCGCGAACCTAACCGCCTCCACGGCGAGACCCTTAACGGCGTCC